>Ga0172380_10006295_pt1 | contig 13885 bp, 12 predicted proteins | sample Leawe162metaG_FD_119747 | JGI IMG/M metagenome (GOLD analysis project Ga0172380, IMG submission 119747) | Leachate microbial communities from a municipal landfill in Southern Ontario, Canada - Leachate well 162 metaG | ecosystem: Engineered > Solid waste > Landfill > Unclassified | place... | reverse complement strand
CTTCATCGAGGCCATCCAGAAGCTGCCGCCGGACTTCAAGGCCAAGGGCGACATCCACGTGTTCGTCGATGAGTGCCACCGCACGCAGTCGGGCGACCTGCACCAGGCGATGAAGGCGCTGCTGCCCAATGCGCTGTTCTTCGGCTTCACCGGCACGCCGCTACTGAAGGCGGACAAGGCCAGGAGCATCGAGGTGTTCGGCCGCTACATCCACGCCTACAAGTTCGACCAGGCGGTGCGCGAGGGCGTGGTGCTGGACTTGCGCTACGAGGCGCGGGACATCGACCAGAAACTGACCAACAAGGCCACCATTGACCTGTGGTTCGAGGCCAAGACCAAGGGCTTGAACGATCTCGCCAAGGCGCAGCTCAAGCAGAAGTGGGGCACCATGCAGCGGGTGCTGTCCAGCCAGGATAGACTGGAGAAGATCGTCGCCGACATCCTGCTCGACATGAACACCAAGCCGCGCCTGATGGACGGCCACGGCAACGCCATGCTGGTGGCGGGCAGCATCTACGAGGCGTGCAAGTTCTACGCGTTGTTCGCCGACAGCGAACTCAAGGGCAAGTGCGCCATCGTCACCAGCTACGCGCCCACCGTGGCCGATACCAAGGGCGAAACGACCGGCGAGGGCGACACCGACAATCTGCTCAAGTACGGCGTCTATGCCCAGATGCTGGCCGACTGGTTCAATGAACCGGCGGACAAGGCCGTCAACAAGGTGGAGAAGTTCGAGCTGGAGGCGAAGAAGAAGTTCATCGACGAGCCGGGGCAGCTGAAGCTCTTGATCGTGGTCGACAAGCTGCTCACCGGCTTCGATGCGCCGTCGGCAAGCTATCTCTACATCGACAAGCAGATGCGCGATCACGGCTTGTTCCAGGCGATCTGCCGGGTGAATCGGCTCGATGGCGAGAGCAAGGATTACGGCTATATCGTCGACTACAAGGATTTGTTCAAGAGCCTGGAAGGCGCGGTGCGGGACTACACCAGCGGCGCCCTCGATGGCTACGCCAAGGAGGACGTGGCGGGCCTGCTCAAGGACCGGCTGGCCGAAGCGCGGCATGACCTGGAGGATGCCCGCGAGGCCGTCAGGGCGCTGTGCGAGCCGGTGGCGGAGCCGAGGGACGAGGTGGATTACTTCCATTTCTTCTGCGCCAGGGATTCCGGCAACGCCGAGCAACTCAAAGACAATGAACCGAAGCGGCTGAAGCTCTACAAGTTCGTGGCGGCACTGCTGCGCGCCTATGCCAGCATCGCCGGCGAACTGGCCGAGGCGGGATACAAGGCCGACGAGATCGCCAAGATCAAGGCCGAGGTCGATCACTTCGCCAAGGCAACGGATACGGTAAAACGCAACAGCGGCGACTACATCGACCTCAAGGCCTATGAACCGGCCATGCGCCACCTGATCGACACCTACATCCGTGCCGAGGTCAGCGAGAAGATTTCCGCCTTCGACGACATGAGCCTGCTCCAGTTGATCGTCGAGTGTGGGCCGGATGCGCTGGACGCGCAGCTCAAAGGGATCATGAAGAGCGATGAGGCGGTGGCCGAGACCATCGAGAACAACGTCCGCAAGCTGATCATCAACGAGTCGCCGGTCGATCCGGCCTACTACGAGAAAATGTCCAAGTTGCTGGATGCCTTGATCGAGCAGCGGCGCAAGGGCGTGGTGAGTTACAGGGAATACCTGGAAAAGATCGCGGCGCTGACGAGACAGGCGACGATGCCCGGGGGTGGGCCGGGCGGCTATCCGCCGAGCGTGAAGACGGCGGCGCAGCGGGCGCTGTTCAACAACCTTGGCAAGGATGAGGCGCTGGCGGTGGCGGTGGATGCGGCGATACAGGCAAACCGCATGGATGGTTGGCGCGACAACACGATGAAGACCAAGAAGGTTCGACTGGCGATCCGGGCAGCCCTGGATCAGGCCAGGCCCGAGTCGCCGGCCGGAACGAATATGCATCAGAAGATTCCCCCAGACGCTTACTCACTGGAAGTCCTGGCCGAGCGGATTCTCGAACTGGCGAAGCACCAGAGTGACTACTGAATCCAAGAGCATTTCCGTCGCCGGCATTCGCATCGAGGTGGTGCGCAAGGACATCAAGAACCTGCACTTGGGTGTCTATCCGCCCCAAGGCCGGGTGCGGGTGGCCGCGCCGCTGGTGGTGAGCGACGAGGCGGTGCGCTTGGCTGTGATCGACAAGCTGGGCTGGATCAAACGCCAGAAGGCCAAGTTCGCGCAACAACTGCGCCAAACCCGGCGCGAGATGGTCAGCGGCGAGAGCCACTATTTTCTTGGTCGGCGATATCGGCTGCGAATACATGAACAGGATGGCCCGGCCAGGGTCGCCGTGCGAGGAGTGGCCAGTCTGGACTTGTTTGTCCGCCCAGGCACTGATATCGAGCAGCGGGAAGCCGCCTTGCTGCGCTGGCACCGTGAGCAACTCAAGATGCTAGTTCCGCCGCTGCTGGAAGAATGGCAGTCTGTCCTGAATGTGCAGGTGGCCGACTGGGGCATCAAGAAGATGAAGACCAAATGGGGGAGCTGTAATGCCGCTGCCCGCCGGGTCTGGTTCAATCTTGAACTGGCAAAGAAGCCGGCGCAGTGCCTGGAATACATCGTGGTGCATGAGTTGGCGCATCTGCTGGAACGGCGCCACAATCAGCGTTTCACGGAGCTGATGGATGCCCGTATGCCGCAGTGGCGGAAGTATCGCGAGATGCTGAACAGATCACCGCTGGGCCATGAGGAATGGGAGTATTGATAGAAAGCAATGCAACCATTGAGGCCAGAGATATGGGGCTCAATCCGGCTCTGCAGCGCTGAACTGCGTTAGCGTGCTGTTTTCCTGCCGCCATTCGCGTACACAGCGGGCGAGAAGCAGGCGCGTATGGTCAAGCCCGACCTCGACGCGCGTTGCCGGCAATCCGACAGCGGCGGCCATTTCCTCCAGCCTTGTGTTTGCGTCCGGATCTGTGCCGGTATCGAAAAGTACGAGCCGGCGGACAAAATCGCTGAGCTGGTCCCGCGAGCCAGCTGCGCCGTATCCCATCTTGGCCATGTGTACGCGCCAGTCGGCAAGCCACGCTGGCGTCATCAGGTAGCCGCCGTCGGCAACGGCGTCGGCCGCCAGCGTGGAACCCGCGACCAATGACTGGCAGGATCGCCGCAGGTACATCATCCGCACCGGCGCCAAGCCGGTGGGTGCCTCCCTTAGCCCGCCCAGGCAGGCGCTGCCCAGCACCAGGACGTGGGTGCAGTCTTGGGGCAAGGAATCGCGCAACGCTTCCCAGGTCAGCGGGGGCCGTCCGCAGTGGGCGGGAAGTTTGGCCGAGACGACATCCACCCATCCTTCTGCGGCGATGGCAGCGCGAACTTCCTCGCCGAAGTTGCCGCAGGCAATTATGCAGAGTTTGGCGGACATGGTTCTCGTTAGCTCCGAGCGCTGCTAGAGCCCCAGGTAACCGGCCCGCAGCTTCTCGTCGGCCATCAGTTGCGCGCCGCTTCCCTCGGCGATGATGCGGCCCTGGGAGAGCACGTAGTTGCGGCTGGCCATCTGAAATACCTTGCCGACTTCCTGTTCGACCAGCAGTACCGGAACGCCGGCGGCGTGTACTCGCCTTATCGCGGCGAAGACCTCCTCGACGACCTTCGGGGCGAGGCCGAGCGAGGGTTCGTCTATGCACAGCAGCTTCGCCTCGTACATCAGGGCGCGGGCGATCGCCAGCATCTGCTGCTCGCCGCCGGACAGGGTGCCGGCGATCTGTCCGGCACGCGCTTTCAACTGGGGGAAGAGCTCGAAGCTGCGCTCCAGGTTGCGCCGGGTCTCGGCGGCATCATCGGAGAGATGGGCGCCGGCCATGAGGTTTTCGCGCACAGTCAATTCGCGGAACGGCCGGCGCCGCTCGGGACAGAGCACCAGCCCCCTTTGGCGGATCTGGTGAGCCGGCAGCTTCTCGATCGGCTCGCCCGCCAGTCGTATGCTGCCCTCCACCGCGATCTCGCCGTAGACGCCGCGTTGGACCTGGGCGTCCCACGACACCAGGCCGGCGATGGCGCGCAGGGTGCTCGACTTCCCGGCACCGTTGGGCCCGACCAGCCCGATGAACTCTCCTTCATTGATGGTGAGGGAGACGTCGTTGACGATGACGGCGCGGTCGTAGCGCACCGAGAGCTTGGCGACCTCAAGCAGGGGTTGCATGACCGCTCCCAAGATAGGCCTCGATGACCTGCGGGTCCTTGACCACGTCTTCCGGTTTCCCGTCGGCGATCTTCTCGCCGTAGTTGATGACGATGACGCGGTCCACCATCGACATCAGTTCCTTGAGCTTGTGCTCGATCATGAGTATCGCCGGGCCCTCGGAGTGCAGCCTGCCGAAGCGGCCGCCCTTGTGCAGCCGCTTGATCGATCGGGCGAGCAGTTCCGACTCGCTCGGGTTGAGCCCGCCGAAGGGTTCATCGAGGAGCAGCAGTTCCGGTTCCGAGGCGATCGCCTTCGCCACCTCCAGGCGCTTGAGATCGCCCTGCGACAGCGCTGCCGCCGGCTCCAGTGCCAGGTCCGAGATGCCGACGAATTCGAGCGCGTCCATGGCCTTGGCCTCTATCGTCTTGACCCACTCGCCGCGCTTCTTCGATCGCTCGTTGAGGCAGGGCACCATGACGTTGGCGATGATCGGCAGCTGACGGAAGGGGCGGGTGTTCTGGAAGGTTCCGGCGATGCCGCGATTGACCACGTCCCAGGGTTTCAGGCGCGTGATGTCCTCGCCCTTGAAGACGATATGCCCCGAGTCCGGGCTGAGGATCTTGGTGATGAGGCGCAGCAGCGTCGTCTTGCCGGCGCCGTTGGGGCCGATGATGCCGACGATCTCGTCGCGCCGCAGCTCCAGGTTCACGTTGTTCACGGCGACGAGACCGCCGAAACGCTTCGTCAGGTTGTCGACGCGGAAGAAGGGTTCACTCATGCGAGTAGTGCACCCTTGTCGCTGCGCGACTTCCCGCCAGGCGGGAGCGAACCATCCTTCGGGCGGCCGGGCGGATGGGAATTTGGGGCACCCTTGTCGCTGCGCGACTTCCCGCCAAGCGGGAGCGAACCATCCTTCGGGCGGCCGGGCGGATGGTTCATGCCTCGTGCTCCTCGCGCAGCTCGCGCCGCGACACCTTGCCCACGTCGGTCTTGGGCAACTCGCCGCGGAATTCGACCATGTGCGGGATCTTGTAGTGGGCGAGCTTTTCGCGGCAGTAGGCGAGGATGTCCTCCTCGGTGAGCTTGCCGCGCGCTTCCGGCTGCAGCACGACGATGGCCTTGATGCGCTGTCCCACCTCGGGGTCGGCCACCCCGATCACGCCGGCGGCCTTGATGCGCTCGTGCTGGTAGAGCACGTGCTCGATGTCGGTGGCGAACACCGAGTAGCCCTTGTACTTGATCAGATCCTTGGCCCGGTCGTGGAAATGGAAATAGCCTTCCTCGTCCATGCGCACGATGTCGCCGGTGCGCAGCCACTTGACGCCGTCGATCTCGATCATCACCCGCGCCGTCTCCTCGGGCTTGTTCCAGTAGCCCTGCATGACGCTCGGTGCCGAGAGTATCAGTTCGCCCGTCTCTCCGACCGGCACGAACTCGCCGCTGTCAGGGTGAATCACGGCGGCGCCGACGTTGGGTAGCGGCAGGCCGAAGGAGCCGGCCTTGGGCCGGTTGCGCGGATTGACGTGGGCGGCGGCGGCGCATTCGGTGAGGCCGTAGCCCTCGGTGATCGCCGCCCCCGTGCGCTGCAGCCAGCCCTGGGCCGTCGATTCGTGCAGCGTGTCGGCACCGGAGAGCAGGAGCTTCATCTGCCGCCAGTTCACCTTGCCGGTGTCCTTGTGGTCCTTGAGATACTCGAACAGCGTGGGCACGCCGTAGAAGACCGTCGCCTGGTAGCTGCCTATCGCCTCGATGATCTCCTCGGTCTCCGGCGTCGTGAACAGGATCAGCGTCGAACCCATGGTCAGGCCGTTCAACATGATCACCACCTGCCCGTAGATATGGAAGAAGGGCAGGAAGGCGATGACCACCTCGCGGCCCTCGTCGATACCCGGGAAGCCGGCGCGCGCGGCCAGTTGCGCGGCGATCAGGTTGTAGTGGCTCAGCATCACGCCCTTGGGATTGCCCGTGGTGCCGCCGGTGTAAGGCAGTGAAGCGATATCCGCCTGCGCGGCGATGGCCGCGTTGGTAAATCCCGGCGATTCCGTGTCGATCAGATCCTGGAACTGAAGTATGTTTGCCGCTCGCGGCACGCTGGCCGAGGCGGCAACGGCGCCGAACATCTTGGCGAGGAAGGTCTTGGCGACCAGCTTCTTCAGCCCCGGCAGATATTCCGCGATGCCGGTGACGATCACATGATCGAGCGCCAGGCCGGATTTCTCCACCTTGTCGTAGAGGATGTCCTGGCAGATGACGGTGCGGGCCCCGCTGTCCTGCAACTGGAAGCGCACCTCGTGGCTGGTGTAGACCGGGCTGATCGGCGTTACCGTGCAACCGAGCTTGAGCGCTGCAAAATAGGCGATGACGAACTGCGGGCTGTTGAGCAGGTACAAGGCGATGCGGTCGCCCTTCTTCAATCCCAGTCGCGACAGGCTGTCCGCCAGCCGGTCGGTCTGGCCGCGGAGCTCCCTGAAAGATATCTTGCGACCGTAGAAGATCAGGGCCGGCCGCTCGGAATACTTCTCCGTCGCCGAATCGAACAGATCGGCCACTGAACACTGCGGAATATCGATCTCTGGCGCCACCCCGGGCTCATAAAAGCGCAGCCAGGGCCGTGCCAGGTAGGCGGACTTAGCGTCCATTTTTCTTCTCCATTGCGTTCTCCCATGTTCGACTGTACAGAATCCCGCAGCCGCTGTGAAGTTCGATCGCGGGCGTGAGCCCGGACGGGCAAGGTCGTCAGCGGAGGGCGGGCTGCTGCGCGAACGGCTGCATGTCGACTAGCGCGGGGGTGAGTCGAACCTGTTGAGGCATTCCTGTGCCGCCGAGGCGACTAGCCGGCCGTCGCGCGAATAGAAGCTCCCGCGATTGAAAGTCCTTCCGTCGGCGACATTCGGGCAGTCCTGGTGGTAGAGCAGCCACTCGTCGGCGCGGAAGTCGCGATGAAACCACACCGCGTGGTCGACACTCACCTGTTGCAGACCCGGGTCGAAGCAGCGTCGCCCAAGCGTCAGCAAGGCCGTGTCCCACAAGGTCCGGTCCGAGGCATAGGCGAGGACGGCGCGGTGCAGCGCCGGATCATCCGGAAGTCGCCCCGGGACGCGTAGCCACACCTGCTGGATGCCATCGTCCATCCGGCCACGGACGAACGACGCGAAATCGACCAGGCGGACGTCGAGCAGCGTCTCGGCTATGCGGTCTCGCCGCGCATCCTCAGGCAGCTCGCTGAGCTTCGCCAGAGACTCCGGTGCAGCGACTTGCGGCATGGCGAATTGATGCGCGAGCCCGGCGCCCACCGTTGCGAAGGACGCGAACATGCAGAAGATCTCCTTGCCATTCTGCACGGCATCGACCTGACGCGTCGCGAAGCTTCGCCCGTCACGGATATGGCGCACCTTGAAATCAATGGCGCGAGAAGGAACGGCAGCGCGCAAGAAATAGCCATGCAGTGAATGGGCGAAGGGACCGTCTATGGTGCGCGTTGCTGCGACGAGTGCCTGGCCAACCACCTGCCCGCCGAAAAAGTTGCTCGCGTCTGGGCCTACCCCACGGAACAGATCGGCGTCCAGCCTCTCCAGGTCGAGGATGGATAGAATCTCGTCAACGGAACTGGGCATGAAGATCTGCTTCGATTCGGAGTAGTGGCTGCCTTGATTCGGCCCATATCATAGCTGCTTTCGACGCTTCGCAGGCGCGGATTATCGACCCGTTCCTGCGCTTGATGGGCCAACCGATCCATCATCGCTATGATCTTGTCGCTTACGCCTGGATTCGGAAACGCTCTACCGCCTCGTTGAGTCGCAGCGCGTGCTCCTCCAGGTTGCGCGCAGCGCCGGACGATTGCTTGGCCAGAAAGCTGTTCTTCTCGCTCCTTTGCGCGATTCTTTCGACTTCCTCGGCGAGCTGGTTTGCCGCCGAGGTCTGTTCGCGCAAGGCAGCGGAAATCTCGTTGACAGCTTCCCGAACTTCGTCGGTACTGGTCTCGATATGGTTCATGGAGCCCGCAGAAACTTCCGCCAGACGCATGCCCTCCAGCACCTGAGCATTGCTCAGGTCCATGCCCTGCACCGAGCCCTGGGTGCCTTGCTGGATCGATCCTATCATTGCAGCGATCTCCTGGGTGGATACCGAGGTGCGCTCCGCGAGCTTTCTCACTTCGTCGGCAACCACCGCAAACCCTCTTCCCTGTTCTCCGGCACGCGCGGCTTCGATGGCCGCGTTGAGGGCCAGGAGATTGGTCTGATCGGCGATCTCCTGGATGACTCTAACGATATTCGATATCTCGGCCGACTTGTTGTCCAGCTCCCGGATCATTTGCGTAGATTGCCCCACCGATTGCGCAATCTTGCGCATCTCTCCGACGGCATCACGCACCGTACCCGCGCCTTGGGCCGAGAGCCGGCCGGCATCCATCGTCTTGCTGTGGGCATTGCTGGCACTGTCGGAAACCGTGGCGATGCTCGCGGTGATTTCCTGGATAGCGGAGGCCATCGCCATTGTCGCCTCGGTCTGCTGAATGGAACTGCTGGCGAGTTCCTGCGACGACGACGTCATGCGCGCCGAAGACGTGGACAGTTCCTCCGCTGTCTTCTTCATCTGGAGAAGCATCTTGGCAAGTTGTTGCTGCATAGTCGCCATGGCCGCGAGCAGTTCGTCGATCTCGTCGCGCCGATCACCCATCGACTCGGCGGCAACGTTGATGGTCAGGTCGCCATTGGCCAGGCGCTGCGCCGATTCCACGCTCTGGTTGATGCGGCGGAGCATCCCCGTCAAGAGCCGGAAGAACATCGCCGCAATGATCAGCAGCAACAATCCGAAGCCCGCGCAAAAGCCGATTCCCCACAATGCGGCCCGCTCCAAATGGGCGACGCGTTCCTTGAGTGTTCTGGCGATGTTGTCTTCGACAAGCTTCATCGCATCGATCTTGGTGGTGATCGTGGCAAACCACTTGGAAGGCTCGAGGCCGAAGTCTCCCTGAAGCGCCTTCTCGATGACGACGTCGCGCATGCGGCCGGCATCCTGCGCGTGCTTGCCCGTCAGCAAGGCGTCGCTCTCGGCAACGCTGGCGGGGTCAGCGAAAGTGCGGAAACTGGCCAGATAGACATCCTGAGCGGTAATGATGCCTTGCAGGCGCTGGAAGAGGGGAATGGCGAGAGGAACATTGGCAGCCAGGGCCGCGTTTATCGTCGCGCGCTCCCGGCCAGCCTGCTCCTTGGCGCTGATGAACATCACATAAGACGTTATCTTCCTGGCGATCTCGGCCCGATCGGTCACCGCTGTTGCCATGCTCAGCATGACGAGCATGTGGTCGATGGCATCGGTGTACAAGGCAAATGATTCGGCCGCCGGTGCTTGCTGCGCGCTGATGCGCCGACGCAATTCGGGCAGTCCGGCAAGCTTCTCGATTCCCGCGTCAAGCGCTTCGCGTAGCTTCCTTGGCATGGTTCCGGCGTCCGGTCCAGCCGCCGCTTCCTTGAGCGACATCGCGTACTTGTCGGTCGATTGCTGTTGACTCTCGAGTTCGTCCTTGAAGCGTTCACCTCGGCTGCTGATGAAACCTGCCGACAGGCCGCGCTCTTTCTGCAACTCGTGGACTACGCTGCTGACCGCTATCGATACCGTGGCGATGGCGGCGACTTGCCGCGACTGCCCCAGTTCCGTCCACGCCCCGGCAAGATTGGCCGCCAGGTAATAGAAGGTGCCGATCAGAACGATGCCGATCATGGCGAGCAGGCGCCCACGCAAGGTAGTCAGAATTCCGGACAATTGGTGTCTCCAAAATGGGTTCTTGTTATGCCCACTATACGCGCCACCAATGGAGACCGGGCCGTCCTCACAACGATGGCTGAGGCTCCCTGCACCGACCATGACGCAGACATTTGATCATCATGCTACCGATCCTGATCGGGCCTGAAATTGATCTAGGATAAGTTTCCCGACTTCAGCCGGCCCGGCCGAGGCGATCATCGTATGCCGGTGGCGGCGCAAGCTTCGATCGGGGCGACGCGAGGGCTGGTGCCACTCTGGGTCAAACCAGTCGTTTCGTTCTATGATGTCTCGCGCATTCGGCGAGCTATCGGTGCAAGGGATGGCGATGAAGGAGGCAAAAGGGAGGGTCGCGCTCGTGCGCGGCACGGCCATTTAGGCATTGTCAGGCGCGATGACGCCTGCTGGGAGAACCTGGATGATTTGCACAAGGACGCTGCACTGCCACCGATGAGCCCGGCATCCAACTTGTCGGGCCGAGTCGCCCTGGTGACCGGAGGCGCGCAAGGTTTGGGCCGCGCCATCGCCGAACGGCTTGCCGCAGAAGGCTGCCGGCTGGTCGTGGCCGACATCGATTCCGCGCGGCTGGCCGCATGCCAGGACGAACTTTGCCGCCAGTTCGGCGCTGTGCTCGCCATCGAGATGGACGTTTCCAACGAGTTCTCGGTGCGCAACGGATTTGCCGCGATTGCGGAGAATGTCGGCCGTCTGGATATTCTGGTGAACAACGCGGGCATCATCGGCTTGCGCGATGGCAAGCGGCCACTGGTCGAGGAAATGTCGCTGGACCTGTGGCAGCGCACGCTAGCCGTGAACCTCACGGGCGCCTTTCTCGCCAGCCGCAGCGCCATTCCACTGATGAAGGCCGGGAAATGGGGTCGGATCATCAACATGTCCTCGCGCGCGGGCCGCACGCGCACCGGCCTCGGCCATTCCAACTACGCGGCGTCGAAGGCCGGGCTGATCGGCTTTTCGCGCTCGCTCGCCGGTGAGGTCGGGCGCGATGGCATCACGGTCAACTGTATTGCGCCGTCGCGTGTCCGCACCTCAATGACCGACACCCTGGCCGACAGCGCGGAAGCGTTTGCGCGAAATATCGCCGAGACCGCGGTCGGCCGCCTTGCCACTTCACTGGACGTTGCCGGTGTCGCGGCCTTCCTGTGTTCCGATGCGGCGTCGTTTCTCACCGGCATTGTGATCGACGTAAATGGCGGTTCCTACATGCCGTGAGTCGATCACCGGCGGTTTCCTTGCAAGCGCTGGGGCGAGCGAATATGATGATTTTGCGCAGGGCACGCCGGGCGGCAAGCGGGAGGCGTAGTCGACTGTCCGGCCGCCTGTTAGGAGCGGAGGAAGCGAGATGCTGTACATCGTCGAGATGGATTTTCGGCAGGCGTCGCGGGAAGCAGAGTGGTCCCGGTGGTACGACGAACACATCACCGGACTTCTGGCTATGCCGGGTCTGAGCTCGGCGCAGCGCTTCAAGTGCCTGAGCCCACATCCGTCTCCCTATCTGGCCATCTACAGCGTCTCCGGCCCGCAGTTCTTCGCAAGCGCTGCTTATCGCCGCAGGGGCGGCCCCGACTCGACCGGCGAGTGGCGGTCGTTGATGAGCAATTGGCACCGCAATCTCTACCAGGGCCTGGATGTTGCGCCCGAGGTGAGCGAGGACCAGGCGCTGATCTTGACCGAGGTCGATGCCTCGTCGCCCGCGCTGCAGGCCTGGGAGCTCACCTGGCTGGATAACGTCGGTCTGGATCAGACCATAGGCCGGCGCGGCATCGCCGTAGTGCCGGGCCGGGACGCCGAGACGATCTGGACGAAGACGGCGGCTGCGGTACGGGCGTACCAGCCGCTCGGAGCGCGTCGCGCGGCCCAGGTGAACGGATGACGACGCCACGGCGGAACGGCAGCGTCGGTTCCGACGTGAGCTGATATGGGGGTGCAGGACATGCCTTGGCCGCCCCGAGATCCAGGACCAAGATGCAGGCGGGGACTGGAATGCAACCAAGAACCACCGATGCTGGTCTTACCTGTGGACTCTATTTGATCCGGAGAAAATCATGGTTAAGTGGCCATGGATCTTGGCAGTTGCGCTGCTTTCTGCCTGCGCGTCCTACAGTGGCAGCAATCTGAAGCCCGGCGAAGCGGGCGTGGAGGATGTGCTGCGCGAGATGGGACCGCCGGCGATGCGCTGGAGCGATGCCGACGGATCGATCCAACTGGCCTACCCGCGCGGCCCGAACGGCCTGCACACCTTCATGGCGAGGATAGGTGCGGATGGCAAGCTCCAAACCATCCGCAACGTTCTTGAGCCGGAAACGTTTGCCCGCATTCTGCCGGGCATGACCAAAGATCAGGTCTTGCGCCTACTCGGGCCTTCCGAGCCTTCCAAGACGGCCTATTTCAAGGCCCGCGACGAATTGGTATGGAGCTGGCGTTATCGGATGGTACCGGGAGATTCGGCACAATTCCTTGTCCTGTTCGACGCCACCACAGGTAAAGTCCGCTCCACCATGACCCAGATCGAAGACCTGGTGCCGGGTCTTCCGGACGTCGCCGTCGGCCGTTAGCAAGCTGCTGCAGTTCGAATCGGCGCCGTGACGCCTTCCCCGGGCATCTGATGCCGACGGCGGGAACGAGCATTGCAGGGCGTGTTACTAGCACTTCCGCGGGGGCGTACGAAGCGTAGCCGCTCTTGAGCAATGAAACGGAACCGGGGCCACCCACGCATATCGCGACTCCCAGGCAGATGCCATCCAGTACCGCTCGTGCGCCAGGGCTTTGCAGCGCACTTTGCAGGATCCTTACGAAGGAGTGATATTCGATGAACTCACATTTGCTGTCGTGCGGAAAACTGGAAATTCCCTCCGCGCCTTATCAGAGCGATTGCATCAATTCGATCATGCGGCTGCGTTGCGCCGCGTCGGGCAGACGGCCGCGCATCGCGCCGAGGTTGTCAGTCATGTGCGCGGCGTCCGCGGTGCCGGGAATGACGGCGGTCACCGCCGCGTTGCCGAGCAGGAACTTGAGGAAGAATTGCGCCCAGCTTGCGGCATCGAACTCCTTCGCCCATTCCGGCAATGCCTTGCCGCGCACGGCGCGAAAGAGGCGGCCGCGACCAAACGGCAGCGCCGTCAGTGTCGCGCAGTTGAGCTCCGCCGCGAGCGGCAGCAGGCGCTGTTCGGCCGCACGGTTGTCGAGCGAATAATCGATCTGCAGAAAGTCGGGCTTCTCGCGCCTTAGCACGGCTTCCACCGCTTCATAATCCCGATGAAAGGTCGAGGTGATGCCTACGTAGCGACACACGCCTTCGGCCTTCCACTGGCGGAATTGCCCCAAGGATTGCCGGGGATCGCGGACGTTGTGGAGCTGCAGCAGGTCGACCTTGTCACTATGCAAATTCTGCAGCGAGCGCCGCAACTCGGCTCCATCCGGGGCCTCGAGCTTGGTGGCGATGAAGACCTGGCGGCGCAGCCCGGCTTGCGCCACCAGATCCCCGACGACGCTCTCCGATGAGCCGTAGGTGGAGGCCGTGTCGATCAGGGTCCCGCCACCGGACACCAGGTTGTGCACCACCTGCGCCAGCGTTGCGCGCCGCGCCGGGTCGCTGCCCACATCGAACACGGCGGCGGTGCCCAGCCCGACAGCGGGCAATCGCTCGCCGGTGCCGGGAATCGCTTTCTGGACCAGGGCTGCTTGCCCGCTCTGCGCTCGCGCCCACGCCGGCAGGCAGCCAGCGATGCCGAGCCCGGCACCTTGCGCAAGAAATTCGCGCCTTGTCATAGACTTCATCTCAATCTCCCGGCAAAGTCTGGGCAGGAATCAGCGCTGCCCGGCGCTCCTGCGCGCGGCCCAGCGCTGCCGAAAGCGCCAGCCAGCCGGCCACAACGGGCAGGGCGCACAGCGCGATGGCACCGAGCTTGAGCCCCAGCGCT
>Ga0172380_10006294_pt1 | contig 13889 bp, 17 predicted proteins | sample Leawe162metaG_FD_119747 | JGI IMG/M metagenome (GOLD analysis project Ga0172380, IMG submission 119747) | Leachate microbial communities from a municipal landfill in Southern Ontario, Canada - Leachate well 162 metaG | ecosystem: Engineered > Solid waste > Landfill > Unclassified | place... | reverse complement strand
GATCATGCTTGATCCATTTTGCCCAATCCGCACCGCTTGTTCCCCATGCCTGCACCGCCATTCCTCCCTTTACCCAGGAATGACAGCCGTGAAGCCGTGCGCAAATTGCACAAAATACCGCTTGCTTTCCCGCCGCCGACAGGCTATTTTGGCTTGTTTATTACGGAGGCGATTCAGAATGAAGGATAAAATACACCCGAAATACATGGAAGCTACCATAACCTGCATCTGCGGCAACGTGATCCACACCCGCTCCACCGTCAAGGAGATCAAGGTCAACACCTGCTCGGCCTGCCATCCCTTTTACACCGGCGCGGCAAAGCACCTCGACGCCACCGGCCGGGTTGAGCAGTTCCAGAAACGCTACGGCAAAAAACAGAAATAGCTTTTTTTGGGCCGGGATGGTGCCTGCCGTCATCCCGGCCTTTTTGTATTCATCCGCGCCCTGTGCCTGCCCCGGCGGCGGCGCAGGCCCGGCCATTCGAAATCATTTTATTTTTGATGCCCATGCCACCCGACGACAAGCTGCTCCTGGAAGTAATCAACGAATCTTTCTTGCAGGAGCTTGACAGGAGAATTGCCGCAAGCGAGGCGGAGATGGCCGGCAGCGCCGCTTCCGCAGAAAAGGCCGGGTACCGCGACCTGGTAAAAAAACACTCGCGCCTGTCGAAAATACACGACAAAACCATCGCCTTCCTGCGCCTACGGCGCGAAGCGGATGACTGCCGCCGCCTCCTGACCGACGAAAAATCAGAAGCGGAAATGAAGCAGCTGGCCGCGGAAGACCTTGCGCGCCTTGAGGCCGAAACCGCCTCCTCCCTGCGCAACCTCATGGCGGACCTGTACCCGGCCGACCCGGACGAAAGCCGCAGCATAATCATGGAAATAAGGGCCGGGACCGGCGGCGACGAGGCCGCCCTTTTTGCCGGCGACCTGACCCGCATGTACTCGCGCTACGCCGAGCAGGCCGGGTGGAAAGTGGAACACATCAGCGCCAGCCCCGCTGAAAAAGGCGGCTTCAAGGAAATCATTTTCTCCGTCGAGGGCGAAAACGCCTTCCGCAACCTGCAGTACGAGGGCGGAACACACCGCGTCCAGCGGGTGCCGGCGACCGAGGCCAGCGGGCGCATCCACACTTCCACCGCCACCGTGGCCGTGCTGCCGGAAGCGGACGAAGTTGACGAAATAGATATCAAGCCCGAGGATATCAGGATTGACGTTTACCGCGCCTCGGGCGCAGGCGGCCAGCACGTCAACAAGACGGACTCCGCCGTGCGCATCACCCACCTCCCCACCGGCATCGTCGTGGCCAGCCAGGAGGAGCGGTCGCAGCATAAAAACCGCGCCAAGGCCATGCGGGTGCTGCGCTCGCACCTCCTGGCCGCCAGGCGCCGCGCCAGCGAGGAGCAGGCCAGCGATTCCCGCCGCCAGCAGATCGGCACCGGCGACCGCAGCGAGCGCATCCGCACTTACAATTTTCCCCAGAACCGCCTCGGCGATCACCGCATCAACCTCACCGTGTACAACCTGGCCGGAATAATTGAAGGCGACCTCGTCGCGCTTGTGCAGGCAATTGATGAACACTACAAGCAGAAAAGATTCGAGCGGAACGTCCGGATCGAAAACCTCCTGGATGCCTGACCCGGCCCCGGCCCGCGAGGCCGGCGCCGAAGCCGGCGCGCTGAGCGTCCGCAAGGCTATCCGGCGCGCCATCCATCAGCTCCAGGGCGCCGGGGTTCAGGAGCCGGAGCTCAACGCACAGCTGCTCGCATCTTCCGGCCTGGGCTGCCCGCGCCTGGAACTTTTCACGCGCATGGATGAAAAGCTCAGCGCCACCCAGTTCGCCGCCATCGAGGAAGGCACGCGGCGGCTGGCCGACCACGAGCCGATCCAGTACGTGCTCGGCCGCGCCGAGTTCATGGGCCGCGTTTTCAAATGCGATCGCCGCGCCCTTATCCCCAGGCCGGAAACCGAGGAGCTGGTGGAATTCGTCGCGGGCCACGAGCTCTTCAAACAGGCCGAAGCGCCCAGGGTGATTGATGCCGGCACCGGCTGCGGCTGCATCGCCATCAGCCTGGCCCTCATCAAAAAGAAGGGCGATTTCCTGGCGCTCGATGTTTCGGCCGGGGCCGCCGCGCTCGCCGGGGAAAACGCCCTGTCCAACGGCGCGGCGGAGCTGGTCAGGGTCATGACCGCCGACTTTGCCGCGGCGGATATCCCCCCGGGCCTCGACGCCGTGGTAACCAATCCCCCTTATGTCCGCACGGACGAATTCGGCAAGCTCGACAGGAACATCCGCCTCTGGGAACCGCGCATTGCGCTCGACGGGGGCGACGACGGGCTGCGCCTGATAGAGCCCTTTGCAAAAAAGGCCCACGCGCTCCTTAAGCCGGACGGCTTGCTGTTCATGGAAATCGGCAACAACCAGTGGCCGCTGGTGCAGGCATTGCTGGCCGAAACCGGCTTCAGGCGCACCGCGGTGCGCCTGGACTGCGCGGGCCATAACCGCCTTGTTTTGGCCGTCAAATAAGACGGGAAAAATAAGCTTGAACAGGCGGCCCGTTTTACTGTAATAAAGGGCCTTGCGCATCAATTGAACCAAGGGAGGAAAAGAATGGCTGTTATCATCAGGTGCCGCCGGACAGGGGCCAATAACGATCCAAGCTTCAGAATTGTGGCCACGGACGAGCGCTCCCCGCGCGACGGCAAATACCTCGAGGGGCTCGGCTGGTATGATCCCAAGAAGAAAGAAAAGAATTTCCTGCTCAAGCTTGAGCGCATAGAGCTTTGGCTGAAAAATGGCGCGAAAATCTCGCCCATCGTGCAAACTCTAGTCAACAAGGCCCGGCGCGGCATAACCAGCTCAACCTCCAAAAAGCCCAGAAAAAAAGGGGGCGCCAAAGCAGCGCCGGCCGCTCAGGCCCAGGAGCCCAAAAAAGCCGATGAACCCAAAAAGGAAGCGCCTGCGGCTCCGGCGGCTGATGTTAAAAAATGAAAAATTTCATCCTGACCATCCTGAAAACCATCGCGAATAATCCGGAGGATATCGTCATCTCCGGGCTCTTCGGCAAGCAGACCGTGATTTTCGAGGTGCGCTGCAACAACGATGACATGGGGCGCATCATCGGCAAAAGCGGCAAGACCATCGGGGCCATCCGGACCCTGTTCAGCGTGGCCGCGGCCAGGCAAAAGCGCAAAACGCTGCTGGAAATCGTCGAGTGACAAATGCCCGCTCCGCTTAGAATTGACGTCATTACCATTTTCCCCTCGATCCTGGACGGATTCCTGAACGAAAGCATTCTCAAGCGCGCCGCTGAAAAAAAAGCCGTCGCCTACCGCGTCATCAACCTGAGGGATTTCACCGAAGACCGCCACCAGACGGTGGATGACCGCCCCTACGGGGGCGGGCCCGGGATGGTCATGAAGCCCGGCCCGATTTTCAAGGCGGTGGAATCCATCCGCACCGCCCGTTCGCGCGTCATACTCCTCTCGCCCCAGGGCCGCGTTTTCAACCAGGTTATGGCGCGCGATTTCAGCCGCAGGCGCCACCTGATTTTCATCTGCGGCCACTACGAGGGCATTGACGAGCGCGTGGGCCAGGAGCTTGCCACCGATGAAATTTCAATCGGAGATTACGTCCTCACCAACGGCACCCCGGCGGCGGCGGTCATTATTGACGCCGTGGTCAGGCTCCTGCCCGGTGTCCTCGGCGCCGAGGGGGCGGCCGAGCAGGATTCTTTCAGCGCCTACCGGCTGGAGCACCCGCAGTATACCCGGCCGGAGGATTTCCGCGGCATGAAAGTGCCGCCAGTCCTCCTCTCCGGCAACCACGCCGCCATCAGGCGCTGGCAGGAGGAAGAATCACTGCGGCGCACCAGCGCCAGGCGCCCGGACCTGCTTGAAAAAACACGCCCGGCCAAAGCCCCGCGCACGCGCAAAATAACAGCTTGACTGCGCGGTTGGAATAAGATAGATGTTTGGCCTGTTTGCGGTCTGATGGTCTTTGCAATGCCGATTAACTAGAGGGTAACATGGCTTTAAATATCGCAGGAAAAATCGACGCTGAAAATCGCACCAAGAACAAATTCCCGCCGTTCAAGATCGGCGACACCATCAACGTCTCGGTAAAATTCAAGGAAGGCGACAAGGAAAGGCTCCAGGCCTATTCCGGCATCCTGATCGCCCGCAAGGGCTCCGGCTCGCGCGAGACCATCACCGTGCGCAAGATTTCTTTCGGCGAAGGCATAGAGCGCATCTTCCCGGTCCATTCCCCGAGCATAGCCGGCATCGAGGTGGAGTCTTCCGGAAAAACCAGAAGGTCAAAATTGTATTATCTCCGCAAACGCTCCGGCAAGCAGGCGCGCTTGGCCGGCGCCGAATCCTAGGAGGGTTCTGCGGCCTTGCTCGAATTTGAGCGTCAGCTGTGGGAAAGGGGCCTCAAGAGGATCGCCGGCGTGGACGAGGTCGGCCGCGGCCCGCTGGCCGGCCCCGTGGTTGCCGCGGCCGTTGTTTTCGAGCGCGCCTACATCGAAAAGGAAGCCGGCGGCATTTTCCTCCGCCTGACCGACTCGAAAAAGCTTTCACCCGGGCAGCGCAACGATTTTTTCGCCCTCCTGACCCGCTCGCCCCTGGTTGAGATCGGGATCGGCTTCGGCACCGTGGAAGAGATCGACCGCGTCAACATCCTTTGCTCCACCCACCTCACGATGGGCCGGGCCATAGCCTGCCTTTGCTCCCTCCCCGACCACGCCATTGTCGACGGCCTGCCGGTGGAAAACCTTCCCTGCCCCTCCACCGCCGTCATCAAGGGCGATGCGCGCAGCATTTCAGTCGCCGCCGCCAGCGTCATCGCCAAGGTGGTGAGAGACCAGTGGATGAACGAGCTCGACCGCTGGCGCCCGCAATACGGGTTCGGAGCCCACAAGGGTTACGGCACCCCCGCCCATATCCAGGCGCTCCTGAAATTCGGCGCCACTGAATACCACCGGCGCTCATTCAGGCCGGTCCGCGAAATCGAGCACATCCGCAGCGTGAAAATGAATGGCTCCGGCGCGGAGGCCGAAAATCAATGATTGCCAGACTGCCCGTGCTGAAAATCATCTCCGAACTAATCCGGCCCCGCTTCCGGGCCGTGACCGCCCGCCAGGCGACGGGCATCTGGGGCGAAAAATCGGCCGAAAAATACCTCAAGGCGCATGGATACAAAATAATCGGCCGGCGGGTCCGCATTGGCCGGCGCGATGAAATCGACCTGGTGGCCAGGCAGGCCGGCATACTTGTGTTCGTGGAGGTCAAAACAAGGGCCGGGGAGAACTTCGGGCGCCCCTTCGCGGCCGTCAACCGCGCCAAGCGCATGCACACAGCGCGCGCGGCCGTCCGCTACCTCAAGGGCCTTAAATTCCAGCCTTCCGCCTTCCGCTTCGATGTCGTCGAGGTCATCGGCAAACTCAACGACCCCAGCCCCGTCATCCGCCACATCGAGCAGGCGTTTCCCCTTCCGGGCTATTACCGCGTGCCGTGATTTCATGCCTTGACACACCCGGGGGCATCTGGCATGGTTTATTCCGCCAATTGAAAATCAACACCGGGAAAATACAATGATTCAACTTACCCAGGAGCAGAAGGACGCGGTCAAAAAATGGGTTGGCGCGGGAGACAGCCTCTCGGAAATCCAGAAAAAGATCAGGGAAGAATTCAAAATCCCAGTCACTTTTATAGACGTGCGCTTCCTGGTGCTGGATCTCGGGCTGAGCATAAAGGAAAAGACGGATGCCGCGCCCCGCAGTGTGGATCTCTCCAAGCCGCCGGCCGCGCCGGCGCCGGCGGAAGCCGCTTTGGAAGAAGAAGATGCCGGCGCCGCCCCCGGGGGCGTTACGGTTGAGCTGGACCGCGTGATGAAGCCCGGGGCCCTCGCAAGCGGCAGCGCCAGGTTCAGCGACGGTCAGACCGCGCAGTGGAGCCTCGACCAGTTCGGCCGGCTTGGCCTTTCATCCGCCAAGCCCGGCTACCGCCCCAGCCAGGAAGATTTGCAGGCCTTCCAACAGGAGCTGGCGCGGATCCTGCAGAGCCGCGGATTCTGATCCGGGTCAGGATTGGAAAATCCTGCCCAGCAGGAACTCAACGTCTTCCCGCGTCACCGGCCTGGCATTGGCGGCCGTGGACCAGGACTTTAATGTTTCGGCGATGATGGTTTCCTTCTCAATGATTTCTTTTCCCTTGAACGGCGACTCAAGCCCCATCCGCCCCGGCATCTCGCGCGTGAAGCCGAGCAGATCGCGGCCTATCTCGCGGCCGATGGCTTCATACTTCCCGCCCATGGCCTCGCGGTTTAACTCAACGGCATGGGGAAGGCATATTCCGCAAACGAGTCCGTGCGGCGCGTGGTAGCGCACCCCCAGCGGATGCGCCAGCCCGTGGACCACACCAAGGCGCGCCATGGAAAACGACAACCCGGCCAGATAGCTGCCAACGAGCAGATCCAGGCGCGATTCGTCGCCCCCGTCCCTGTAAACTTTCTCCAGGTTGGCCGCAATAAGGTTTATCGCCTTTAAACCGAGCTGGTCGCTCAGCCATGTTGCCATGCGGCTGGTATACGCCTCGATGGCCTGGGTCAGGGCGTCGAGCCCGGCGCAGGCGATCGTTCGCTCAGGGGAGCCGCGCATCAGCACCGGGTCCAGGATGACAACCCTGGCCATCAGCACTGGATTGCGGATCGATTTTTTCTGGCGGGTCTGCGCGTTGGTCAGCACGGCATTAATGGTCGCTTCCGATCCGGTGCCGGCGGTGGTGGGAACGGCAATGAATGGCACGCCCGGACTTTTGATTGGCGCGCCGTCGTGATAGAGGTTAAGCTCACCTTCAGCGTTAAAAAGCCCCGCGCAGGCCTTCGCGAGATCAAGCACGCTCCCGCCGCCGATCCCGGCGACCCATTCGGCCCGGCGCTTGCGCGCATGTTGCAGGGCATTTTCCAGGTGCCCAAGGTCGGGCTCGCCCCCCGCGTGCTCAATGGCAGCGACCTCGACGCCCGGCGGCGCCTCCGCAAGAATCCGGGCCAAGCTGCCGCTGGCGGCTAGCGACCGGCCATGGATAATCACGCCCCGGCGCCCGAAACGCGCGCATTCGGCAACCAGCTTTAGCGCCTTGCCGGCGCCGACAAGAGTCTGCCCGGGAAAAACAACACTGTCCGGCATTATTGTCATAGTAATACCTTAAAGGCTGATAGGCTGCAGGCATAATATCCTGCCAAACAAAGCGGGCTATGCCCGCGACCCAATGTTATTAATGCTTCCTTCCCAATGTGGTGCGAATTTGGTTCGAAAAAAGCGGCGGCGATTCCGGCTCATCTGGCCCGTTGCCGCCCTCGCGTATACACGAGTATAACGCTTCGTGCGGCGCCGGCCCATCTGAACCAGACTGGCCTTGTTTTTTCGAATCCCTCGACAAGCTCGGGAAGCCAAATTCGCCCCACACTTGCATCCGCCGTCGCTCTTCGAGCTATGGCGGACACATCGGGCTTCGCTCAAAGCTAAGCCCGAGTTCAGACTTTCTTCTATTACGACCATCCCCTCTTCGGCTTTATGAGTGTCCGCCTCCAAACCCGGTTCCCCTACGGCATTCAGATCGCACCCAATGGCCGCGAGTGGCTCCGCCGAAGTCTCGAAAAACTAAAAATAGACTTCATCATTCACGGCATCAAATTCCTTCCTTTGCGCAAAGGGGTAGCCGACATCGCCATCCGCGCACGGATCGCCGGCAACGTCAACAACCGCTTCATGGATCAAATGGCTGCCGTCAAAGACGTGCAACCCTTCCGACAAATCCTTGCGCCTCATATGCGATCACGGTCTCATCTTCAAAATGTCCAACCAGCGCCGTTATCTTCTCGCTTCCTCAGGGCAGACCTTGACCACCGCACTCAATGCACTCCTGGCCGCATCCACGCAACAGCTCGTCAATCTCGCCGCTTAGGCGGGCAAGTTCACGCCAGGGGCGCTTTGTGGCGCGAGATGATCCGCGTGGCGCATTTCGCTTCCCGCGCCAGCGGGATTCGAAAAAATCCGGCAAAGTCTGGCGCACCCCGCCTCGCGGGGCAGGGATGCGGATGCGCCGCCCGACACGCTATACTCGCGTATCCGTGAGGGCGGAAAATCCGCAGATGCGCCGGAATCGCCGGAGATTTTTCGAACGAAATGCACCGCGCATTTGCTTCATACCCCAAAGCATCCTTACCCAGTTTTATTTTCTTGCTTTTCATCACGGTTTTTGACATTTCAGGTACTATCGACTATTTACCCATCCTTAATAAGTCATGATCACGGCGATAATTTCCAGCGGCTCCCCGCCGGGATTCTCGATCGAATGGCTTTGACCATTGCCGGTCAGCACGGCGTCTCCCGGCCCGACCTTTGTTTTCCGTGAGCCGTCGTCGAGGATGCCCGTGCCGCGCTCGATAATGTAAATCTCGTCCTCGGTTTCATGCCTGTGGGGCCCGATGCTCGCCCCGGGCGGAAGAATGAGGCGGGCGCAGAACCTGCACCGGGCTTTTATTTCATCCTGCTTGAAATAATGGCGAATGGTGACTTCGCCTTTCCCCCCGCGCATGCCCTGGCGGACTTCTACCGCTTGGTCCTGGCTGGTATGGATCATTTTAACCTTCCTTGTTGCTTGTGCCGGCTGCCGGTTGAGTTTGCGCTTCCGGATTGTGCGCGGCGATTTTTTCATACTGGCTGCGGAAAACAGCGCCGCGCTCCTCGAAGCTGCGGAACTGGTCAAAGCTGGCGCAGGCCGGCGAAAGGAGCACGGTTTCCCCGGCCGTGGCGTGCCCCCAGGCCTTTTCCACCGCCCGCGCGAGGGTGCCGCACATGTGGCACTCCGCGGCGCCACGCCAGGCTGATGCCATTTCTTCCGCCGCCTTGCCGATCAAATACACGCCCGCGGCCTTCGCCGCGAGCAGTTCGCGCGCCGGAGCGTAAGATTCATGCTTGGGCAAACCTCCGGCGATCAACCTGGCGCGCCCCTTTACCATGCGCAGGGCCGCCAGCATGGAGGCAAGGTTGGTCGCCTTGGAATCATCCACGAACCGTACTCCTTTTATTGAACCTATGGCCTGCATGCGGTGCGGCAGGGGCTTGAAGGCGCGCGCGGCGCGCTCAAGGCATTCCGCCGGCACGCCGCAGGCCTCCATCGCTGCCGCGGCCGCGGCCGCGGCGGTCCCCAGGATTTCGTTGTCGAAGTGCGTTCCCGCCAAATCCGCCCTGTAGTTGCCCGGGCGCGCCGTTACGGCATGGCCGTGGAAGCGGAAGTCTGCCTTCCCGGTCAGGCCGAATGAAACCAGCCGCTGGCCGCTGCCTGCCAGCCGGCCCAGTTGCGCCAGGTCGGTTTCATTGGCTATGGCCCGGCCGCCATTTTCAACCATGGCAAGGAGGCGCGCCTTCAACGCTATGTAGGTTTTAAAATCGTCGTGGCGGTCGAGGTGGTTGGGAAACACGTTCAGGACGACCGACGCGCGCGCCCTGAAAGCCCGCGCGCGCTCCAGCTGGAACGAGCTGACCTCGATCACCAGCCACTCCGCATCCGGGTGCTCCAGAGCAACCCTTGAGACCGAAGGGCCATAGTTCCCGGCGGCGAAGGCCTTCACGCCGGCCGCGGCCAGGGACTCCTGGCACAGCTTCACACAGGTGCTCTTGCCGTTAGACCCGGTTATCGCCAAAGCCGGGCAGCCCGCCTCAGACCAGCCCAGCTCGAATTCGGGGATGATGGATATGCCAAGGGATTCAACCTCTCGCAGCAGGGGCGAGCCGGGGGGCAGCCCGGGGCTGACAACGCAAACCTCGTAGTTGCCTGCCGGGATGCGTTTCACGCCGGCGGAAACCGCGGCCCCAAGGGCGTCCAGCTCAGCGGCCCGGGCAAGGATTTCATCGCTGCGGTTTTCGTCAAGGACCTTTACCCGCGCGCCGCCGGCGCTCAGGAGGCGCGCCGCGGCCGCGCCACTCTCGCCCAGCCCCAGGATTAAAGCCGATTTATAGCCGCTTTTCATGCGGCGTAAAGCGTGTTCCGTCTTGTGCATGGCAGCGCTGTTCCTGCGGCATTGTATATTGGTTTTATGCGATACGCTTATCGAGATAGGCCTCACGCTTCTTTACCGTATCTTCAGCAGCAGGATGCCTAAAAGCGCGAATATCACGGATATGATCCAGAAACGGATGGTTACCTGCGTTTCGCTCCACGGGTTTTTTTTAAGCTCAAAATGGTGGTGCAGCGGCGAGCAGGCGAAAATGCGCTTGTGCTTTAGTTTGAACCACCCCACCTGCATGATGACGCTCATGGCCTCCAGAACGAAAATGCCCCCCACGATCAGGAGCGCAAATTCCTGCTTGATGAGCACGGCCATGCATCCCAGCGCCCCGCCCAGGGCCAGGCTGCCGGTGTCGCCCATGAAAATCTGCGCCGGGTGGCAGTTGAACCACAGAAATCCCATGCCTGCCCCCAGGATCGCGCCGCAAAACACAGCCAGCTCGCCGGCGCCGGCCACGTAGGGCAGCTGGAGGTACGAGGCAAAAACCATGTGCCCGGCGGCGTAGGCCATGACCGCAAAGGCAAAAGCCACCGTGCAGACGCAGCCTATGGCCAGCCCGTCCATGCCGTCCGTGAGGTTGACCGCATTGCTGGAGCCAACTATCACCAGGACGATGAAACCAACCGCCGCCAGCAGCGGCAGCTGCGCCACGAGCGGCGTTTTAAGGAACGGCACCATCAGGCGCGCCGCGAGCTCCCTGGTGGAGGGAAGGACGAGCAGGATGCAGCCGACCAGCACGCCCCAGAAAACCTGCAACAGGAATTTCCGCCGGGCGCTCAACCCGCCGCCCTTGTGCCGGACGATTTTCGCGTAATCGTCGGCAAAGCCGACCGCCCCCAGAAACAGCATCGTGGAGGCCGCCGCCAGGAAAAGCGGGTTGGTCGGTATGATCCAGAGAATCGAGGCAAACATTACGGCGCTGATGATGAGCAGCCCGCCCATGGTCGGGGTGCTTTTTTTGCCGCTGCCGCGGATCTGGTCCAGGGCGGGCACATCCTTGCTGAAACGGGTATCCTCGCCGCTGCACATGTTTTTCAGCCGGCGGATGAAAAAGGGCCCCAGCAGCAGGCTGAAAACAAAGGCCGTCCCGGCCGCGGCCACCACCCGCACGGAAATATACTGGAAGACGCGCAGGTATGACAATTGGTCGGATAACAGATGTAAATAATAGAGCATTTTCCCCGGTCAAATCCTGATGAAAGGTAATTTCAAGAGCCGCGGATGTCAATGACCAATCTGGGCGTGCCCGGCTGGCGCCGTCTGGGCCGCAGCCTTCCAGGCCTCGAGCACCTTTTCCAGGCGTTCGCAGCGCGATGCCTTGAAAAGGACAGCATCGCCCGCCCGGACCGAACCTGCCAGGACCGCCGCCGCTGCGCGGTGGTCGGCGCAGCGGTAAATGTCATTTCCCGCCAGGCCGGCCTTCTCGGCGGCATCGGCGATCTTGCTCCCAAGCGGCCCTACTGCCAGCAAAATCGGCCGCGGCAAGCGCGCCAGCGCCGCGCCCAGCTCGGCATGGGCTGCTTCCGCAAGAGCCCCCAGCTCGTGCATGCCCGCGAGCACCAGCCACTTCCGGCCGGCACAGGCGGAGAGCGCGAAGGTTTTCAAAGCCGCGGCCATGCTGACCGGGTTTGCGTTGTAGGCGTCGTTGATGATCCTGACGCCTTCGAATTCTTCCGATTGCCACCGCATCGGCTGGGCCCGGCATGATTCCAGTCCTTCGCGGATCGTCTGCCAGTCAAGGCCGCCGGCGCGCCCGGCCGCCACGGCAAAGAGGGCGTTAAGGGCCACGTGCTGCCCCGGCAGCGGCGCGCGGAAAGCGCAAACATCGCCGGTATGCTTTTCGCGGACTTTCGTTTCCAGGCTCTCCGGATTGTGGCCGAGCAGGCGGTAGTCGGAATCCTCGTGTTCCCCGATCGCGATGACGCGGCAGGCGGCGGCGGATTTGAGCGCTTCAAACCAGCGCTGATCGCGCCAGACAAACGCGAGGCCGCCGCCCGGCAGGCACCGCAGCAGCGCGGATTTTTCATCCGCCACGGCCTGTTCCGTCCCGAAATATTCAATGTGCGCGCAGCCTATGTTGGTGATGATGCCCCAATCCGGGGCGAGCAACCGCGCCAGCGGCGGAAGCTCTCCCGGGTGGCTGACCCCCAGCTCAAATATTCCGGCCGCGGCCCCGGGGTCCATGCCCAGGATGCTCAGGGGCAGGCCGAATTCATTGTTCCAGTTGCCGATGGTCTTGGCCGTCGCCATGCGGCGCGCAAACACCGAGGCCACCATTTCCTTGACCGTGGTCTTCCCCACGCTCCCGGTCACGGCGACGATCCTCGCACCCAGGCTGCGCCGGTAGCCTGCGGCCATTTGCCGCAGGGCCGCGGCGGTGTCATTCACCATCAGCAGGGGGCCGGGCGCGGCTTGTTCCGGTAAGCCGGCGGACACCAGGGCTCCGGAAGCGCCGCCGCTGAAAGCCGCAGGGACAAAATCGTGCCCGTCAAAATTTTTCCCGCGGATGGCGACGAAGAGGTCGCCGCCTTTTATTTTCCGCGAATCGGCGCAAACACCTTCTACGCACCCGGGAATGCCGTTTCGCCAAACTCCGCCGGCCCACCCGGCCAATTGAACAGGATCAAATTTCGCCATATTCTCCTTGTGCCTTCAAGCTACACCGTGAGATTACCTGATTTTACCCGGCGGCGCCATAAAATAAGTCTTTCAAACCCGGTTGATATGCCGGCGGGGCGGCGCTATTACAAGTCCACTTGCGACTGCGGCGGGCTGGCGGTGTTCCATACCGGGTTCCTGGGATCCGGGCTTTTCGGCCCGGGCGCCCTGCTGGAGCGCGAGGATGACGTGGACATCAACCATTTGCGGCCGGCCGCAAATCAATGGAGATCTGGACCCGGATGTTCGCGCCCGACGGGCGCCCCGATGCGGAAACCGCAAGCAAGCTGTGCTTTGCCTCCGATGATTCGCATTTCTTCCCGAACACGCGGCTATCTCAAGGTGATGGATTTCCACAAACGCCTGTGCGAAGCATTGAAACTTCCCGCCGAAATCCGCGGGAAGATTGACCGCGCGAACGCGCTCGCCCTGCTGAAGGTTTAGGTTCCAGGCAGCCGGATTCAGCTCTTGATCCCGAGGCAGTCGCGGACCACCTGGCGGTCGTCAAAGGGGATGATCGTGTTGGCGAACTCCTGGTAGTTCTCGTGCCCCTTGCCGGCGACCAGGACCACGTCGCCCTTTTCGGCGAGCGAAAGCGCCCTGGCGATGGCCTCGTAGCGGTCCGGGATTATTTCCGCCTTGCTGCGGTCCTTGATGCCGGCAACAATCTGGTTGATGATGGAATCCGGCTCCTCCTGGCGCGGATTATCGGAGGTAAGCACCGTGTAGTCCGCCATCTGTTCCGCCACGGAGCCCATGAGGGGCCTCTTCTTGCGATCGCGGTTGCCGCCGCACCCGAAGACTACTATCAGCCTGCCGGAAGTGATTTCGCGCAAGGTTCCCAAAACGTTGCGGAGCGCGTCCTCCGTGTGGGCGTAGTCCACGAAAACCTGGAAACCCGCCTGGTTGCGTATCTCCTCCAGCCTGCCCGGCACGCAGCCCATCTGCTGCAAGACTCGGGCCATCAGCTCCGGCTTGACCCCCAGCGCCCCGCAGGCCCCTATGGCGGCCAGGGCGTTGCTGACGTTGTAGCGCCCGAGCAGGCGCAGCGAAATATCCATCGCCCCCCAGGGACTCGCCACTCTGAACCGGCTGCCTTGCGCCTCAAGCCTGAGGCCGCCGGCCCGCACCGTGGCCTTTTCGTTAATCCCGTATG
>Ga0172380_10006293_pt1 | contig 13889 bp, 6 predicted proteins | sample Leawe162metaG_FD_119747 | JGI IMG/M metagenome (GOLD analysis project Ga0172380, IMG submission 119747) | Leachate microbial communities from a municipal landfill in Southern Ontario, Canada - Leachate well 162 metaG | ecosystem: Engineered > Solid waste > Landfill > Unclassified | place... | reverse complement strand
TAGTGAGGAAAGACAATTTTAGAATGTTTAATTTCCCATTAATTATTTTTGAAACAGTCTCTTCTATTTTTGTTCCTTCAATTGTAATTGTCTGTTATTTGAAAGATAAAAAACATGTCTTAAATTCTTTTTGAGAGGCACGATAATGCGGAAAGCATTTTTATTAATTATTGCAGCGGCAGTATTCTTTATACTAACTGAGCCTACATATTCCCAATCAACCGGTAAAATTATGGGAAAGGTTATTGACCTATCTACCGGGGAAGGAATTCCTTTTGCAAATGTAGTGATCGAAGGTACTACAACAGGAGCCGCATCAGATATGGATGGTGCTTATGTAATTTTAAATGTGCCTCCCGGTAAATATGATGTAACAGGTTCGTATATCGGCTATCAAAAAGTTACTGTAAAATCAGTTACGGTTAATGTTGGGTTTACTACATCATTAAATTTCAATCTGTCTCCTGGAGAAGTTACCCTAAATGCGGTTGTTGTTCAGGGAGAAAGAAATCCACTTATTAGACAAGATTTAACAAATCCAACCGTTTCTATAACATCTGAATCGGTAGATATTTTACCGGTAGATAATATCAGTGATATTATAAAGTTGCAAGCTGGTGTAGTTACTGGAGATGATGGAAGTATTCACATTCGCGGTGGATATGGAAATGAAGTCGCATATACTTTGAATGGCCTATCATTAAATGACCCTTATGGAAACTCGCGAGCTGTTGGGCTTGCAACTAATGCTGTTCAGGAAGCATCGGTATCAACCGGTACGTTTAGTGCAGAATTTGGTAATGCTTTAAGCGGCGTTGTTAATTATGTTACAAAAGAGGGAGGGGAAAAATTTGCTTTTAGCGCAAGAGGTTATGGGGGCGATTTTGCAACTTCTAGAACAAACTTGTTTACTAACTTAGATAAAATTGATGCTCTAAACGTTGGTCGAGTTGAAGCTACGCTTGGAGGACCAATTCCAATAACCGAAACAACAAGATTTTTCTTTTCAGGTATTTTAGAAAATTATAAAGGGACTTATTACGGATACAGATTATATAATCCAAGTGATTCTTACTTAACACCAGATAATTTTAAAAGTACCGATCCTAGATTTGGTAACGCAACCGGGGCATACTTTTTTAATCCATTTAGCTCAAATAGCAATGGTTTGCCTAACGGTGATAAGCAATATGTTGCAATGGATCCAAGTAATTCACTCAACCTGCAATTTAACATTAGTCAAAGATTTGGCGGGAAGATCAAGTTAAAGTATGAGATTGTTTATAATAAAGCGAAATCTCGGTCCTTCGATAGGAACTACCTTTTTAATCCTGATGGTGTTGCATGGGATTACAGTAGAGGTGTAATAAATACATTAGATATGACCCACACAATAAACGACAAAACGTTTTATACATTAAAGGCTTCTTATTCATATAATAGAGCAGAGTCATATCTTTATTCTGATCCGAATGATCCGGGATATTTGCCCGGTTTTTATAGAAAAACTATTGGAAATACCACCTATTATGCCGGCGGTACAGACAATGATATAGTTAAACGAGCAACTACCACTTATAGTATTAAAGGCGATATTATTTCGCAAATGTTTGGCATTCATGAGATTAGAGGTGGCTTTGAATTTAGGAAACACAATGTTAAAAGAAATGGGTTTACTTTAGATTTTTATAAATATAAAGAGATTAACGGAGTCCCTTCCGTTACGTCACTAAGTGTAAACGATCTTTTATACGACAAATCCCTTAATATCATACGCGGTGGTATCCAAAGTGTTTCCACCTATGATAAGAATCCAATACAGGGCTCAGTTTATGTTCTGGATAAGATGGAACTTGCTAAAACTTTGATATTGAACGTCGGCTTAAGATATGAATTTTTTGATGCAGCTTCAGATTATAATTATGATATTTCTAAAAATATAACAGAATCTTTGTCGGGTTATATGAATGAATATTTAAAGCCAGCTGAAGTTAAACATATGTTATCGCCAAGATTCAGTGTCTCGTATCCAATAACTGATAGAGGAGTTATTAGATTTTCTTACGGACATTTTTATCAAATTGGTTCATTGTCTAGTCTTTACCAGAATGATTTAAGGTGGGTTGCTAATGTATCCACAATTCCTACTTTCGGTAATCCAAATGTTAATCCCCAAAAATCAATACAATACGAAATAGGTCTTCAGCAGCAATTGACAGAAGATTTCAAATTTGATCTTACCGCTTACAATAAAGATGTACGCGATTACATCTTTACGCAAACAGTTTATACCGAGAAGGCTAGGCAATATAAAATTTTGACAAACTTAGCCTATTCGAATGTAAGAGGAGTTACTCTTTCGTTTCTTAAAAGACGTTCTGTAGACGGCATGTTTGCGGCAACTTTGGATTATACTTTTCAAATTGCAGAAGGAAACAGAACTGAACCGGAAGTTGATTTGTTTTTTAGTGAAGCAGCAGGAAAACAAACAGAAACTTTTCTTGTCCCCCTCAGTTTTGATAGGTCTCACTTAATAAATGGTACATTTAGTTTCACAGAACCTAGTTCTTGGACACTTGGAGTTATCTATAATATTCAAGCCGGAACACCTTATACGGTTTCCTTACCGCCAAGTTTATCTACAATAACATATGAACAAAACTCTGCAACAAAATCTATGCAATGGGAAGTTGATCTAAAATTCGAAAAGTTTTTTTCATTTGGTTCTTTGATGTGTTCAGTATTTCTTAATATAAATAACGTGTTTGATACTCAAAACGATAGATCGGTTTATGCTAGTTCAGGCAAAGCATTATCAAATGTTGAACAAGAGTTAAACGCCCATCAGTTTGATGATCTGCGCGGAAGAATAGCTAGAGGAGATCAAGGCATGATTGATGCCAGCTATCTTGACCAGTATTATTCCCAACGTTCGGAGCGCGTAAATAGACCACGGGAAATAAGACTTGGATTTTCGATTATCTTTAAATAAATACATTCATATAGGATATTGATGATGGCAAAGAAAAATATTTTACTTCTTTTATACTTGTTCATTCTTTCGGGTCTTTCGCTTGGCCAGATTACGGATAAAGTAGATGACTATTATTATAAAAATCTAACTCCTGAACAATCCTTGAAAGTATTCGGTCCCATTAAAGGAAATAGATTGAATAAAGTAGCAGGTGATAAAAGAGAAATAAAGGATATTACAATTAAGGGAAACAAAATTACTAGTATTCTATATAATTATGGGTCCGTCTGTGCCCCGAGTGTATTATCTAACGTTGAGGATTTGGTTTGGAACGGTTTAGGCTATGGTTTTGAATTTGGTTTGATTGCTGGAGCGGAAGTTGTAGACGTGAATGGTGATACACTTCATATAATTAGCGATTCACATGTTAGGTCAACAGAGGGTGATTATAGTCCAGACGCTTCTTTGAAATATGGCTGGCTGCCTAGACCGGGTTACTCTGATAACAGTCAGGATAATTTGGCTTCTCTAAACGCAGAAGACAAAAACGGAGATGGAAAACCAGATTCTTGGCCGGAAAATTGGTATTCTCAGGGAGCCGGAAAATATTTGTGGCCTGCATTCTTAGGCGATATGGCAACCGCCCCAGACGAAGAAGTTTTCTATGCTATCGATGATTTTACCAATTATGAATATATAGATAGATACCAGCCTTTTCCGAGTGATCTAAAAAAAGGAGGACTGGGATTAGAAGCTACGGTGAGAATACTTCAGTTTAATAATCCTATGGCTGAAGATATTATTTTCATGGTCTATCAAATTACAAATGCATCCGAAAAGGATTTAGATAAAGTTTATGTAGGCATGTTTGGCGATCCTCACGTTGGCGGTTCGGCAGATTACATTGATGACAGAGCTTTTTTTATTCCTCCCACGGGCCCTCTTGCAGAATCATATGATCAGCGTGCTAGAAGTATGGTCTATGCTTGGGATGCGGATTTTAAAGGGATGGGCAGCAAAGTTCCAGGTTACTTCGGTTGGAAGTTTTTAGAATCACCTTCATTTGACAATAACCTAACAGACGATGATGATGATGGAATAATGGACGAAAGTCCTTTCAACGACAAAGGTACATACATAGATGGAGTAGCTACTCCGCTTATGTCTGGAATTAACAACGTCGAAAAATATACTAAGGTTTATGGTGCGCCTAAGGCAAGATGGTCTGGAGATGAAGATGGTGATTGGGATGTGGAAAAGCACGATATAGGCATTGATGGAATTGGACCGGAATCTTTAAGTTATCCTGGCCCAGATTATGGTGAAGGAGACGGAGTCCCATCCCAGGCGTTTTATAAAGACTTAAATAGCAATGGTATATTCGATAAAGAAGAGACCGGAACTCTAAGTGAAGTTCAACTCCCAGAATATAAATGGGCTGGATCTGAACCAAACTTCGGATACAGAGATATTTCCGAATCTGATATGATTGGTTTAACAGGATTTACAGCTGCAAGATATGGTGCTCCTAATTTTCCAAAAGAAGATGAATTAATATGGCAGTGGATTAGCAAACCTGAAATTGATGCTGAGCAAGCACTACTCAAACAGGAGGGCGATAATATTTTCTGTTTTTCAACTGGCCCAATGTCTTTGAAAAAAGGTGAAACTCAGAGATTTTCGATGGCAATTATTATGGGTGAAAACAGAGATGATTTAATTCTTAACGCAATTACCTCTGTACGAATACTTGAAGCGGATTATAGATTTGCACAGCCGCCGGCAAAACCAATTGTTAAGGCTGTTCCTGGAGATGGAAAAGTAAAATTATACTGGGATGCGAAATCGGAAGATTCTGTTGACCCATTAACTCAAAATAAAGATTTTGAGGGGTATAAAATCTATCGTAGCAGAGATTATAATTTTTCTGATGTATATAATGTGACAGATGCAAATGGTGTTCCCTTTCTTGGCCAAGCTCTGCTTGATCCTAATACAGGCAAAAGAGCTCAATTTGATTTAATTGATACTTATTCGGGATTGGCGCAAAGAGAATACGATGGTCGCGGTGTAAAATATAATTTAGGTAGCAACACCGGGTTACAACATGAGTATGTAGATTCAACAGTTCAGAACGGAATTACTTATTATTATGCTGTTGTTGCATATGACCATGGTTCTCCGGATTTACCGCCGACGGAAACACAATCGGTTATTCAACAGGATCCGTTAACCGGTGAATTAATTTTTGATGTTAACACTGTTGAGGTAACCCCAGGTCCCATTTCAAGAGGAATGGATTCGCCTGAAGTTGTTGACGGGGCTCCCGTTTCAATTAATTCAGATGCAACTGGAAAAATTAGTGTTAAAATTATGGATGATTTGGCTGTTGATGACAAGCTTTATAAAATTCGTTTTGATGACAATCAATCTTATAGCATTCTTGATTCAATCGGTGTTGAGACGGAATTTAAATCGAAAGATACTATACTTATAAGCTTGCCTCACAAAAATATTCAAGCTGAAAGCCTTCAGCTTTTTGATGAATCGAACACATTAGTAACTCCTGCCAAATATATTGTGAATTATGGTTCGGGCCAGATTGCTGGGAAAAAGCCGGGAGACTTAAAATCTGGAAGTTCTTACAAAATTAAGTATAGATATTTCCCAGTATTTCAAAGTAAGCTTCTAAATAACGAAGACGCTAACCCGACATTCGATGGGTTAAGGGTTTTTGTTATGAACGATGAACTGAATTTTGATGAGGCGAATTCCAAGTTCATACACAATAGTGATGTTACTGTTGAAGATACTATTTTCTATCCTGCTTTGATTGGTGCATCGAGCTTAAGAACAAAAATTAGTGCCGATTGGGAAATAAGATGGAATGATGTTGATACTTTAACAAATGGAAGTTGGAAATACGCAGATACAGTTTCAACCCTAACGGGCACTTTTACTATGCCGTTCAAAATTTTCAATACTACGGCAAATGCCCCGGCTACATTTGTAATAGATGAAATTGTTACTGGTAAGAAGAATAATAAACAGTGGGACTGGGGAGAGGGTATTGTTCTTCAACCACAGGGTGCAAAAAATGCAGCTACTAGTTATGAGATTATACTATCTCTAAATAAATCGACGCCTGTACTTAAACTTCCGAAAAATGGTGACGTTTATCAAATCAAAACAACAAAACCTTTTGAAAAGAACGATTTGTTCGTTTTTGAAACTAAGAAAGGGGAAATAAAAAACGAAATAGCTAAACAAACTATAAATGACATTTACGTAGTTCCAAATCCTTATGTAGCTTATAGTATCTCTGAAAATCCGGGAAGAACTTTTACCAACAGAGGAGAAAGGGATTTACAGTTCAGAAATCTTCCAAAACGGTGTACTATAAGAATTTATACAATAACCGGTGAATTAGTAGACACAATTGAAAAGGATGATTTTTCGAGTATGGCAAGTTGGGACCTGCTAAGTTCTGAAGGAATGAGAATAGCTTATGGAGTATATATTTATCACGTTTACATTCCCGAAGTAGGTGAAAAAATCGGGAAGTTTGCTGTAATAAAATAATTTGTATGATTTCATGGAACATGCTTTGCATGTTCCTAACAAAATTAAAATGAATATTACGGAGAATGCCGGGTATGAGAAAGTTTTTTTTACTAATAACAATTAGCGTCTTAATATTATTTAGTAATAATAAATTATACTCACAGTTATTTAGAGATATTACTAAAGTCGGCACAACGGCCGGTCAGTTTTTGAAAATTGGTCCTGGAGCTAGAGCTCTTGGTATGGGCGGAACTTATGTAGGGATTAGTGATGATATATATGCAGTATATTATAATCCAGCAGGCCTAGCCGTAAGTAAAGGAAACGGTCAGGTAACATTTAACCATTCGCAATGGTTGGCAGATGTAAATTATGACTTTGCTGCGGCGTCATTCAATGTTGAATCATTCGGTACTTTATTTATGTCGGTTACGTCATTACGTGTTCCGGAAGAAAAAGTAAGAACGTTTGATTTTCCCGAAGGCAATGGACAGTTCTGGGATGCAGGCTCTGTGTCTTTTGGCGTTGGTTATGCAAGAAGTCTTACTGATAGGTTCTCGATAGGACTTCATGCTAAGTACATTCAAGAATCAATATGGAGTAGCTCTGCTAGTGGTTTTGCTCTAGACGTAGGTACATATTATGTAACTCCATTTAACGATTTGGTTATTGGGGCAAGTGTGTCCAATTTTGGCTCTAAAATGAAACTGGATGGAAGGGACATCCAAATTAATTCCGACCCCGACAATAACCTATATACGGGACCTAATAATATTCCTTCGAAATATGAAATGGAACAGTATGATCTCCCCCTCACATTTAGAATTGGCTTTTCTATGGATGTCATTAAAACAAGATACATTAGGGTAAAAACTGCCCTTGATGCCACACACCCCAATGATAATGTAGAGTATCTTAATGCAGGAATAGAACTCGCTTATGATGAATTGTTTTTTGTTAGAGGTGGCTATAAATCACTTTTTCTTGCAGACAGTGAACAAAGCTTTACTTTGGGTGCCGGCTTAAATTTAGAAATGAGATCTGGATTAACTATAAAGGTCAATTATGCCTATGGTGATTACGGAAGGTTAAAATATATTCAATACTTAGATGTTGGAATAGTTTTTTAATTGCTGGAAGTTAAGCAAGTAGCACCTAGTGTGCTAATTCGCAATATGCTAAATGCAAACATTTCGATTTACACTTAAACATGAAGCTATTGTAAGTATAAGTGTTTTGAATAAATCCTTTTTGCTTTATTGTTTATTTTTAGATTCCCCTTTAACATGAATAATGAAAGGGGACTTTTTTATATGCAAAATCTCGATGGAAATACATTTATCATCGTAATAGATAATTGGCCGTTGTGAAATAGTTTATTGCCTTAACTTATTTGTGTAAAACGATATTTTTTATCGCTTGCAAAAACGTTTACTTAAGTGTTTAGTAAATTCTAATTTATATGTTTCCTCTGATAGGAGCTAAATGATAACTGCATTCATACCATACAGTGGTGAATCGTTTACCGATGCTACAATTGACGATTTATTGAAATCTACAGTGGTTTCTAGAATCTTTTTGGTTGTAAGTGATGTATTAGAAAAGTATCCCGAAAAATGTGAACTTTTAAAAGTTGATAGCTTAACAAGTTCATCAACTGTCGATACGATCATTAACAAAACAGAAACAAAGTACATCTTGCTCTTTACTCAAGATAGCAAGTATCAATTCGGACAATTTGCAATTGAAAGATTTTACAATACAATAGATTCTACGGGAGCCGGATTAGTTTACTCAAACTATTTTGTTGAGAAGGATGATATCAAAAGCCGCATTCCCGTTAATGATTATCAATTCGGAAGTTTGAGAGACGATTTCAACTTCGGCTCTGTTTTGTTGATAAACAAAGAATTTTTAGCTAATTACAAAAATGAAAATGAATATAAGTTTGCCGGTATATATAATTTAAGACTGCATATCTCGCGCTTGAGTGAGTTACTTAGGATTCCGGAATTTCTTTATACAACGATTGAAACAGACACAAGAAAAAGCGGCGCTAAACAATTTGATTATGTTAATCCCAAAAACCGCGAAGTGCAGATTGAAATGGAATTGGCTTGCACAGAACACTTGAAGAAGATCGGCGCATACTTAGCGCCAACTTTCAAAGAAATTGAAATTGATTCAAACGATTTTGAATATGAAGCTTCTGTTGTAATTCCGGTTAAAAATAGAGCCAACACAATTACGGATGCTATCAACTCCGTCCTTACACAGAAAACGGATTTCAAGTTTAATCTGATTGTTGTTGATAATTATTCCGATGATGGAACAACAGAAAAAATTAAAGAAATAGCCGCAAAGGATTCCCGCTTAATCCATGTTATTCCCAAAAGAAAAGATTTGGGGATCGGCGGCTGCTGGAATGAAGCACTCATGCATAAATCATGCGGAAGGTTTGCTGTTCAGCTAGATAGCGATGATATTTACGCAAATGATAACACAGTTCAGATTGTAGTTGATACGTTTAAGAAAGAAAAATGTGCGATGGTTATTGGTACTTACAGAATGACCAATTTCAAGCTGGAAGAAATTCCACCCGGAATAATTGATCATAAAGAATGGACGCCGGATAATGGCAGAAATAATGCGTTGAGAATAAACGGACTTGGTGCACCGCGCGCATTCTATACACCAATTCTAAGAGAATTTAAAATTCCAAATGTTAGCTACGGAGAAGATTACGCGGTTGGTTTAATGATTAGCCGTGATTACCAAATAGGAAGAATTTACGAGCCTATTTATATGTGCAGAAGATGGGAAGGAAATTCAGATGCGGCACTCGATATCGATAAACAAAATATTTACAATGAATACAAAGACAGAATTAGAACAATAGAAGTACTTGCCCGTCATAGGAAAAATAAAAATGCCGATTGACCTCTCTGATAGAAAATTGGATTTAGAAAATGGTATTGACGACTTATCACAAAAAGCAGAAAGGCTGTTTGAACATCAATTAAGCAATTGGAAATTAGCTGCTGACGGATATAAAAGTTTGTCGTCTGTACAAGTAAAGAAGTTTCACTTCGAGAATTTTACAATAGAAGCTCATTTCAATCCGGGAAGAATCATTTCTTCATCGGCTAAAGTTGATGCTAAATCAATCAACGAGCGCCCATGCTTTTTGTGTGTAAAGAATCTTCCTCAAGATCAGAAGGTAGTTGAAGCAGTAAATAACTTTATTCTGCTTGTCAATCCATTCCCAATTTTTCATAAACATTTCACAATACCAACTCTTGATCACACGCCTCAATTAATCCAATCATCATTTGGAAATATGCTGGAGATTACGCAAAAGCTTGGTAAAGATTTTACAGTTTTTTATAACGGACCTAAATGCGGTGCCTCTGCACCGGATCATATGCACTTTCAAGCCGGTAATTTTGGTTTCATGAATATTGATAATGAGTTTGCAGAATTCAAAAAGCATTATGGCGAGACAATTTTTGAGGATGGTGAATTAACGACAACTCTTGTAACGGGATGTCTGCGGAACTTTATTTCTATTGAATCCACCAATGCAAGCAAAGCTCTAGCAGAGTTTTCAAAAGTATATCGAGCATTGCAGAAGGAAGGAAACGATGATGAGCCAATGATGAATATCATTTGCAGCTATTCGGATTCTTGGCGTGTTCTGATTTTTCCGCGTAGCAAACACCGTCCCACTTACTTTTTTGAAGAAGGTGATAAGCGCATTCTAATCAGCCCGGCGGCGGTTGATTTGGGCGGAGTTTTAATTTTCCCGCGAGAAGAAGATTTTGAAAAAATCTCGCAAGATTTGATTGTCGATATTTTTAATCAAGTAACCTATTCCAATGATGAGTTTAACTTACTCGCTGCAAAACTAAAAGATCGTAAACGGTAAAATTTTATGAGTAGAGTTGTTGTTGATAATCTAGAAAAATTACGAGGCAATTTTGAGGGGGATATTTTAGTTGATGAATTATCTCGCGTTGTTTATGCAACCGATGGTTCAGTCTATAGAGAAAAACCTATCGCAGTCGTACTACCAAAAGGTAAAGAAGATGTAAAGCAAATAGTAAAGTTCGCTTCTGAAAACAATACTTCAATTATACCCAGAGCCGCGGGAACTTCATTAGCCGGACAAGTAGTGGGTGGGGGAATTATTGTAGATGTTTCCAAATACATGAATAAAATTCTGGAAGTAAACGCCGAGCAAAAATGGGTTAGAGTTGAACCGGGTGTTGTTCTGGATGAATTGAATTTGTTTCTTAAACCATATGGATTTTTGTTTGGTCCAGAGACTGCAACAAGCAGCCGTTGCAATCTTGGAGGAATGTTTGGCAACAATTCATGCGGAGCTCACTCAATATTATATGGTTCAACCAGAGATCATGTTCTAGAAGCAAATGTAATTCTAAGTGATGGAAGTGAAGTCAATTTTAAGGCGCTGAATAGAAATGAATTGCAGAAAAAATGCGAAGGCAATTCACTCGAAAATAAAATCTATAAAAGACTAAATGAAATTCTTTCCGACGCTAAGAACCAAGAGCAAATAATAAGTGAGTATCCCTCTCAAGAAATTAATAGAAGAAACAACGGCTACGCAATCGATCAACTTCTAAAATGCAATGCGTATGATAAAAGCGTAGAAGATTTTAATATTTGCAAGCTGCTTGCCGGTTCAGAAGGAACACTAGCATTTACAACAGAAATAAAGCTGAACCTTGTTCCGCTTCCTCCAAAGTATATTGGTGTAATTCCGGTTCATATGAATTCATTGGAAGAAGCATTTAAGGCAAACTTAATCGCGCTAAAGTATAAACCGGGCGCTGTTGAGTTAATAGATGGTAAGATTCTAGAATATGCAAAAGTAAATATTGAACAGAACAAAAATAGATTTTTTATCAAGGGCGATCCGGCAGCTTTACTTGTAGTTGAAGTTGCGAGAGATTCGGAAGAAGAAATTAAACAGATAGCAACCGAACTTGCTGATGAGATGAAACAAGCCGGATATGGTTATCATTATCCGCTTTTGCTTAATGAAGATGTTCCAAAAGTCTGGTCTTTAAGAAAAGCCGGACTTGGACTGCTGGGAAATATTCCCGGCGATAAACGTACCGAGCAGTTTATAGAAGATACTTGCGTTCGTCCAGTTGATTTACCGGAGTTTATGAGGGAGTTTAGAGAAATTCTTGCTAAGAATAATTTAGACAGCGCTTATTATGCTCACATCGGAACCGGTGAACTTCATTTAACACCAATGCTTAATCTCAAAGATTCTTTTGATGTAAAGTTGTTTTATACCATCACCAAAGAAATTGCTCATCTGGTTAAAAAGTATAAAGGTTCTTTAAGCGGCGAGCATGGCGATGGAAGATTGCGTGGGGAGTTTATTCCTATTGTAATTGGTGAACTCAATTATCAGTTGTGCAAAGAAGTCAAAAAGGTTTGGGACCCGAAAAATATTTTTAATCCGGGTAAAGTTGTTGATACTGTTGCGATGAATACGAGTTTACGTTACGAAGTTGATAAGCAACCGAAAGAGATTCCTACGTTTTATGATTTTACTGCTACTAAAGGTGTTTTGCGTGCGGCAGAAAAATGCAACGGTTCAGCTGATTGTCGCAAGTCGGATTTAATCGGCGGAACAATGTGCCCGAGCTACCGTGCTACCCGTGATGAAAAAAATACTACCAGAGCTAGAGCAAATACTTTAAGAGAGTTTCTTACAAGATCAACTAAAGCCAATCCGTTTGACCACAAAGAAATATATGAAGTGATGGATCTATGTCTGTCTTGCAAAGCATGTAAGTCCGAATGTCCCACCGGTGTTGATGTTGCTAAATTGAAAAGCGAGTTCTTACAGCATTACTATGATGCGAATGGAATTCCGCTTCGTGCTAGACTAATTGCTTACTTGCCAAGAATAAATGCTGTTGTGTCTAACTTTGCTGGTATTGTAAATCTGTTTCTTAAATCTAAAATAACTGCAACACTGATTGGATTTACAACTAAGAGAAACATTCCGTTGTTATCCAAAACTACTTTTGTCAAATGGTATAGAAAAAACAAGCATAAATACTCCAGCGGAAATCATCCAAACGGCCAAGTTTATTTGTTTGTTGATGAATTTACCAACTACAATGAATTAGAGCTTGGCATAAAAACGTTTATTGTACTGAACAAACTTGGCTATGAAGTAATTGTACCTAAACATTTGGAAAGTGGACGGACATTCATTTCAAAAGGATTGCTTCGCAGTGCGAAAAAAATAGCAAATGAAAACGTTGAACTACTTAAAGATAAGATTAGTCCCAAAACACCGCTTGTTGGAATAGAAGTCTCCGCAATACTTTCGTTTCGTGATGAATACCTTGATCTTGTCGATGAAAGCTTAAAATCTGCAGCAGAAAATATCGCTGCTTCAACTTTTACATTGGAAGAATTTCTCGCTAGGGAAGCTGATAGTGGAAATGTTAAGGCAGAGTTGTTTATAAATACTTCTAAGAAAATACTTTTTCATGGACATTGTCAGCAGAAGGCAATTGCATCAACTAAAGCTACAATTACCGCGCTCTCACTTCCTAAAAACTATACCGTTGAAGAAATTGCTTCCGGCTGCTGCGGCATGGCGGGCGCTTTCGGTTACGAAAAGGAACATTACGATTTGTCAATGAAAGTAGGCGAGTTAGTTTTGTTTCCGAAAGTAAGAAGCGCAAACTCAGATACTTTGATTTGCGCACAAGGTACAAGCTGCAGACACCAGATAAAGGATGGAACAGAGAGAACCGCGCTTCATCCGGTAGAAATAATTTATGATGCATTAAAAAATAATTAGCTAATGCGTGAAGAATAGATGACTGAACAATTTATGTTAGATGGAGCGCCGGGTGCATTTGCATCATTCAATGGAAAAGTATATTCCTACTTTGGGGGCACGAGTTATTACGAACTACACAAGCACGATGATGTAATTAAAGCTTCTACCGAAGCATTAATTAAGTATGGCATAACAAGCTCATCCTCGCGCAGCAGCTATGGTACAACACAGCTTCTTTTGGATGTTGAAAGTGAAGCTGCAAATTTCTTTAATACTGAAGATGCTGTTTGTTTATCGTCCGGATTTTTAACTGACCTTGCCGCCTTACAAGCACTTGTTAATCAAAACTTATTTGATGTCGTCTTTGTAGATGAAATTTCGCATTACAGCAATAATTACGCGGCAAAATTAAGCGGCAAACCAATTCACCAATTTGCTCATCTGGAATTTACTGACTTAGAGGCGAAGATAAAATCCGTTCTTCTCAAGAATCAGAAACCTTTA
>Ga0172380_10006292_pt1 | contig 13890 bp, 16 predicted proteins | sample Leawe162metaG_FD_119747 | JGI IMG/M metagenome (GOLD analysis project Ga0172380, IMG submission 119747) | Leachate microbial communities from a municipal landfill in Southern Ontario, Canada - Leachate well 162 metaG | ecosystem: Engineered > Solid waste > Landfill > Unclassified | place... | reverse complement strand
TGACCCTACGGATGTCATTATCGAGATCCCTCGCTGATGTCTCGGGATAAAATGACCCTACGGATGTCATTATCGAGATCCCTCGCTGATGTCTCGGGATAAAATGACCCTACGGATGTCATTTTAATTTTCTTCTGATGAAGGCAGGAACCTCAAGCTCATCATTATCGTCATCCTCTTCTTCTTTCATATTGTATTTGGCGGGCTCGGGTTCGGCATACAATGGCCGTTGTTCCCGGCGAAGTATCTGGGAGGCAGGAATGTCGGAGATTTGTTTGTCGGGCTGGTAGAGTTTCTTCTGTGGTTTGTTGGCTTCTGATTCAAAGCCGGTGGCAATAACGGTAATTTTGACTTCTCCCTGCATCGCTTCATCGATGATAGCGCCGAAGATAATATTTGCATCAGCATCAGCAGCTTCAGTGATCGCTTTTGCTGCTTCGTCAATCTCGTACATACCAAGGTCTGGACCGCCGGTAATATTGAATAAAATTCCTTTGGCGCCGTCTATCGAAAGCTCGAGAAGCGGTGAATCAATGGCAGCCCGGGCCGCCTCGATCGCTCTGTTATCGCCGGTACCGTGGCCGATACCCATCAGAGCGCTACCGGCATCCGACATGATAGCTTTGACATCGGCGAAGTCAACATTGATAAGGCCATGATAAATAATCAGATCGGCAATACCCTGAACACCTTGTCTTAGGACATCGTCGACAATGCCAAAAGCGTCGAATAAAGAAGTTTTCTTGTCGATAACTTGAAGAAGACGATCATTCGGAATGGTGATAAGCGTATCAACTTTTTCCTTCATTTCAGAAATTCCGAGCTCAGCGATCTTCTTTCTCCTCATGCCTTCAAAGGAGAATGGTTTGGTAACAACACCAACAGTTAAAGCGCCGAGTTCTTTGGCAATATCTGCAACGAATGGTGCAGCGCCAGTACCGGTGCCGCCACCCATGCCGCAGGTGACAAAGACCATATCTGCGCCCTTGAGAGCTTCGTAGACCTCTTCTTTGTTCTCCTCGATGGACTTGCGTCCTACTTCAGGGTCAGCGCCCGCGCCCAAACCCCTGGTCGTTTCTTTACCGATTTGAATTTTGATCGGTGCTTCGTTAAAAGCAAGCGCCTGAGAATCCGTGTTAATGGCAATAAACTCAATTCCCCGAAGTTTGGAATTTATCATTCGGGTAATTGCGCTCCCTCCAGAGCCGCCAACACCAACAACTTTGATATTAGCGAAATTGGCAAGTTCTGAATTTTTATCGGCCATCTTGGTCCTTATTTCGTATGAATATTTAATACACTATTAACTTCGTTTAAGGGATGAAATTCTTGAATGCAGACTTGACCTTGGAGACTATACCGGTAAGACCGGGAATAGTATCCATATTAAAGTAACTGCTTGAATCATTTTTTGCATTTTTCCCGCATAACATCAAACCTATGCTTGTAGAATATATCGGATCATTAAGCTTGTCAATAAGGCCGGTGATCTCGACAGCCGGTTTACCAATTTGAGCTGGCAAGCGCATTGTCTCTTTGGTCATCTCAACAATACCATTTATCTTAGCTCCGCCGCCGGTGATTACAACTCCCGCTGGCAAAGATGTCTCACAACCGCTTCTGGTCAAATTGTCCTTGATAAGTAAGAAAATTTCGTTTAGTCGTGCTTCAATAATCTCCGCAATATATTTGAGATTAGCAGTTCCTTCTTCATGCTTGCTGATTTTTGATAAATCAATCTCTTCCTTCTCACCTATTTGTTCTGGCAAAGCATACCCGTATTTCACCTTTATTTCTTCGGCCAAATCTAGATTTGTTCTAAGACCGATCGCAATGTCATTGGTAATGTGCATCGAACCGACCGGGATCACGCCGCAATTTGCTACTTCTCCTTCTTCAAAAACCGCATATGAAGTGGTGCTCGAGCCAATATCGATCAGCATGACGCCGATTTCAATCTGTCTTTTGGTCAGAAGCACTTTCATCGTTGCCAGAGGTGAGAAAACCATCTGATTGATGCTAACCCCTGCTTGCTCAAAAGCTCTGCCGAGTGATTTGATGGCGTTAGATGAAGCGGAGATAATATTGGCGTTCACTTCTAGCCGTGTACCATTCATTCCGATGGGGTCTTTGACAATTTCACTGCCATCAATAATATAATTTAGAGGTAGGACGTGAAGAACTTCACGGTTCGGTTTACTGGGGATCGCACGGGCTGCTTCCATAACCCGCTCGATATCTTCAGCGGCAATCTCTCCATCAGGTCTCGAAATAGCGATTACGCCCCGGCTGAGTTCTGACTCGATATAAGGCCCTGAAATGCCGACAATTGCTCCCTGAATGGAATAGCCGGACATTCGCTCTGCCTCCTCAAGGGATGAAGTAACGGCGGAGACAGTCTCTTCAATATCAACAATTACGCCTTTTCTCATGCCCTGATTTTGACTCTGACCGACACCAACAATATCGATGCCTTCCTCATCAATTTTCCCGACACAAGTGATAACTTTTGTATTGCCGATATCAATACCAACCGAGATATTCATTTTTTGCACAAGTCCCTCCAAAAGGTTAATCTATATTGATTTTATACTAATCCCCTATCCGCTTGCAAGAGCGCCAAAGGTATAACCGGAATGCAAAAGCACCTATTCCAGCAGAAGATTTTTGATATGAGGAAGAAAAATCAATAGAGCTACTACAGTCGCAATAATTGCGCTGATAAATACTGCTCCCGCCATTGCGTCTTTGGCCGCTTTGATTAGTTTGTGATTGCCTGGATGGCAGACATCAAAAACTTTTTCGATTGCGGTATTTATAATTTCGATGGCAAAGACCAAAATTACAGCCATAAAGAGGACAGCTGCTTCTAAACGACTTACTTCTAAAATATAAGCGAAGATGCCAACGATAATGGTGATTACCGCATGAATGCGGGCATTTTGCTCAGATTTTAGCAAGAAAATGACTCCGGCGATGGCGTTGTCAAAGCTTTGTAGAACTCTTCTAAAGCTAAATGGCTTGTAGTGGATTGGTTTATCTGCCGGATGATATCTCTTGATTTCCTCTGGAGTCATATATCCTTTCGTTTATAGTTTACAGTTAATAAGCATAGCCTGTTTTTGCCATTCTATATCATCATCTTCATGGTCATAGCCCAAAAGATGAAGGATTCCATGCTTTATAACATCTGCAAGATCTTCTTTCTTATCCGATACTATCTCCGGGCAAACTACTATCGTGCCGAGAACAACTTGTTTGGCGCCTTTAAGCCGAATTTGTGGGAAGGACAGGACATCTGTCGGTCGGTCAATATCTCGGTTGTTTTTATTTAAGATCCTAATTTCACTACTCGAAACGAAGTTGATCTCGACTAGGCCGTTGTTGATTCCAAAGCTTAACAATGTTTGGTTGGCTATATCTTTAATCTCTTTATAATCGATCTCCCCGTCTTGTGAGTGTATTAATTCGATTGAGTTCATAATTCCTTTACTAGTCTTTGATGATAGATTGAGAAAAGGGTCAAAATCAGCGATTCTTTAATCTTGGCTAGCTCATTTGGTAACAAATTTATTTTAGTGAACTGTTTTTCCGCGATGCGGTCTTCAACCACTGAGTTTACCAGCTTTTCTATCTGTTTCATGGTTAAATTCGGGATTGCCCTAGCGGCAGCTTCACAGGAATCGGCCAGCATTAAAATGGCAGCTTCTTTGGTGCTTGGTTTCGGACCAGCGTAACAGAAATCGGTTTTTTTGATCTTCAGTCCCTTTTCTTTCGCCAATTCATAGAAATAGAGCGCTTTTGTGGTGCCATGATGCTGTGCGATCATCGCTTTTATCTCATCAGGCAGTTTATGTTCATTTGCAATTTTTAAACCATTCTTAGCATGATCGATTATTTTTTGCGCGCTATCGCGGATTGATTCCGCATCTTCTGTCCTCGGTATCTCCTCACCAGATTGATTTTCGATGAATTGAAGAGGATTATCTAGTTTGCCGACGTCATGATAATAGGCGGCCACTCTTACCAGTAGTGAATCGGCCCCAATTGATTTAGCAGCTTTCTGAGCTAGAATAGCTACATTGATCGAATGATGAAAGGTGCCCGGAGCCTGATATGAAAGTTGTAACAGCAGTGGATGGGACAGATTTTCAAAACGAAAAAGCTTTTTGATCGTTAGTACCGTGTTGGCAAACCAGTCTTGAGAGAGATAAAAAATTACCACCACAGAGCTTGCAATAATGGAAAAGAGAGCAGAGATAAGAAATTTGAAGAAGGTCGAGTTCGAGGTACCGATATAAATAACAACAGGGATAAATAGAATAAAAAGAGTAATAGCAATTATTATAATCAGACTATTCATTGATTTGAAAGAAATTTTTTTCATAAGTTTTAGTTTTTGTTAGGAGAGCTCTTCTTTTGCAATTTTTGCTATCAACGATCCATCGGCAGCTCCGCCGAGTTCCCGAACTGCTAAACCAATAATTTTCCCAAGATCCTTGGTCTCCTGGAAGTTATTTTTTTTAATAATGTCGCATAATTTTGCACGAATTTCGGCTTCTCCGAGCTGCTTGGGCAAATAGCCCGAGATAATTTTAGCTTCTTTCTCTTCTTTATAAGCTAGATCGTTGCGTCCGCCATTTTGATACTGTGCTATCGAATCTTGTCTCTGCTTGATCTCTTTCTTCAATATTTTCTGTGCATCTTCGTCGGTCACAGGACGCTTTTCGTTGATCTCCAAATTCTTCAGTGAACTTTTTATCATACGCAAAACAGAGACTTTTTCATCGTCTCTTTGCTTATAGGCAGCAACAAAATCCTGTTCGATTTGGTCTTTTAGATCCATATTTTATAAAGTTCTAAATACTAAATACATAGTATTGAGCGCTGGATTACCAGCCTCGCTTGAGCTTGTTTATAGCGGAGCGTCGGATGGCGGATTTACGGCGTTCGTCACGGTTTGCATCTTTGGCGAAATATCTGTTTGTCTTGGCCACAGTTAAAACACCGCTTTGCTGAACCTCTCGGTTAAACCGTCTGACTAATACGTCAAGTCTTTCTTCACCTTTTCTTTTTACTTCGATCAACTAAATCACCGCCTTCCGAACTTTCAAATTATAGATATGCAAAACTAAAAAATATTTGGTAACTGGCTAATTATATCGTAAAATCGCCAAAATGACAAGCCCAGGCTTTAAGTACTAAGGTCTAAGTAGTAAGTGCGATACAGTCCATTCAGTTTCGAGACTTTATGCAATCGGACCTAGTTTGTTACCGCCGAGAATATGTAGATGGATATGATCAACCGCCTGTCCGGCATTAGGTCCTGAATTGAAGACTAGACGGTAGCCCGTCTCGTCTAAACCAAGGTCATGGGCGATATCCCTTGCGACGAGAATTAGTCTTCCAATCAATTGCATTTCGTCGTCTGCAAGTGCGGCGACGGAGGGAATGTGTTTTTTCGGGATTACAAGTATATGAACCTTCGCCTGAGGATCAATGTCGTCGAAAGCGATGAAATCTTCATTTTCAAAGCGTATTTTGGCCGGTAATTTATGTTCAATAATCTTGCAAAATAAACAATCCATAGATCTCCTATTAAATAATGCCGAAAGTTCGAAGCACTGAAATGTACGCGGGGGCCTTCTTCCTTTTTCTTCTGACTGTCCCGGGAATGAAAATCGCATCTCCAACAATATTATTCCAATTCTTTTCGAGCCACGCCTTTTGTTCTTTCAATTGATCGCCCACCCCCCTCTTTTCAAGTTCCTTATCAACCATGTCGCCGCGGTGAGGAAACCGTGAAAATTGTGGAAGAGGAGAAGCAAAACCGTGTACGTAATGACAAATTTCATGTGCCAAGGTCGTCTCAACTACGAATTCGGGCACTCGCTCGTCTTTATAGAAACCCGTAACCCGAATCTGGGTATCGGATTTCTTATCATTGTGGGCCTTTTGACGAATACTGGCTAATCTTCTCTTAGCCCGTTTACCAAAAAAAACCTCGATATTGTTGAGGCGATTTACTTCTGGAAAATATGAGTTCCAGACTGAATCCAATTTTTGTTTAAGCCAAAAATTATCCCGCATTTGATCAAAACTCCTTTTATTTAGCCTAATTATCGTCCAAATTTGTGAACATTGCAACAAAAAATAGCTAACTTTTTAGAACTATTGACAGCTTACGGTTACTTCTTGTATGATACTGTTCTGTCGTCATACAGATTTGGTATTGTGGTCGATCCTATTGACAATATCTAATTAATGTGTTACAATGACAGAGTCGACTTGGAGGATAAGAGCCAAGTCTTTTTAATTAGAAAGGAATTAGGAATAAGGCCTTAAAGCCGTTCAAAAGACGCTTTATATATTCTGAATTTAACTGGCCGAAATACCTGAAAATTCAATGTCTCTCACAAAAGAGAGTTTCAAAGAGATTTTCAGGAGGGTGGAAAAAACAGGAATTGGAAAAAAATCGGTAGTTTTGTTCGGATTCGCAATCATTGTTCTAGCTTCAACGCCTTCAATGATTCATGCTGATATGGAACAAACTGCTGGCAGAAATTTGAGCTTGATGACACATAGTCCTTTGGTTGTCGGCTTTGAGCAGATGAGACCGGAAATTATTCCCGGTGAATCACAGATTGAAAAAGAAAAAAGGTTGGTTGCTGAGGCTAGAGCAGAAGCTCAAGCCAAGGCTTTGGCACTGGAAAAGACGAGAGAAACTATTTCGCGTGAAAAACGCGTTTATAGCGATCCTAGCGATTTCAATGCCATTTACGAGGCTGCGGGTGCTGCTTTCGGTCTCGACCCGAAATTACTAAAGGCTATTCACATCGTTGAAACGGGGGCCTCTGGTTCAACTAGCAGAAGTAACCCTTCTGGCGCAACTGGTCCAATGCAGTTTTTGCCTTCGACCTTTCGCGCTTACGGTGTTGATGGTAACGGTGATGGAATTAAGGACATTACCAACGTTTCTGATGCTATTTTCTCTGCCGCAAAATACTTAAAAGCTTGCGGATACCCGAATGTGAAGAAAGCTCTTTGGGGGTACAACCCTTCAAATAGCTACTACACTAAGGTAATGAAAGTAGTCAAGGGACTATAATAAGAAAAAAACCGCCTTTCGGGGCGGTTTTTTCTTATTGGAAGCCAGGTCAATATAATTAAATCGTTCCCTCATTACCAGTGGTGTCCCATTTCGCAAGAGTTGCTTTTTCTCCAGCTTTATCTTCAATCTCCAAAAGTCTGTTGTATTTAGCTGTCCGCTCGGACCGGCAGGGTGCTCCGGCCTTGATCACACCACAGCCGGAAGCGACGGCAAGATCGGCAATAAATGTGTCCTCCGTCTCTCCTGACCGATGAGAAACAATAACTTTGAAGCCGGAATCAGCGGCTAACTTCATAGTTTCCAAGGTCTCAGATAGTGTTCCTATTTGATTTGGCTTGATCAATATGCCGGTTGAGGTCTTGCTCTCAATCCCCTTTTTCAGCAATTCCTTGTTTGTAGCATAAATGTCGTCGCCGATAACTTCGATTTTTTCACCGATGCGTTGAGTAATATCACGCCATCCATTCCAATCGCTTAAATCCAGTGGGTCCTCGATTGCGATGATCGGATATTTCTCACACCAGTTTTCATAAAAATCAATTATTTGGATTGATGTCAGGGACTTGTTCTCCCGGTGAAGTTGATACATATCATCTTCAAAGAAGCGGCTGGCAGCCGGATCGAGGGCGATGAATATATCCTCTCCAGCAGTATAATTCGCTTCAGCGATGGCCATCATTAACAACTCCATGCCCTGTTCGTTTGAAAATAGTGAAGGAGCAAAACCGCCTTCGTCTCCGACCAGGGTTTGATAATTGCGTTCTTTAAGAATTTGTCCCAAAGCTTGAAAAATCTCCGAACCAGCGCGAAGTGCATCTTTGAAGCTCGGAAAATTTACGGGGACTATCATGAATTCCTGAAAGTCCGTCGAGCCGACCGCATGCTTACCGCCATTTAAAATATTCATAAAAGGAAGAGGCATGGTAACGCGGTCGATCTTCTGGTCCATCAAATCGGCTAGATACCGGTAAAGAGGCTCTTTCGCACTTTTTGCAGCGGCTTTGGCTACTGCCAAAGACACGGCTAAAGTGGAGTTGGCTCCCAATTTGGACTTATCCTTAGTGCCATCCAGTTCAATCATTCGGTAGTCAACTGAGGCCAACTTCGAGGCATCCATGCCCATAACAGCGTCTCGGATCGAAGTATTTATATTTTGTACTGCTTTTAGTACTCCTTTCCCGCCAAAGCGGTTTGGGTCGTTATCACGGAGTTCTGCTGCCTCCTGCTTGCTTTTTGAGACGCCTGTCGGCACAAAGCCCATCGCATAAGACTCATCGTCGAGAAGGACTTCGCAGGCGATTGTCGGATTTGATCTGGAATCAAGTATTTCTCTTGCCCGAAGATCTTTTATTATTGCCATATACCCCTCCATCTTTTAATTAAACTTTAAATTCGAAACAAAGAAAGAACTCTTCTCGGATGATCATCTCCGTCTCAAATCTATTCAACCTGGGCGTCAACTCCCGGTGGTAAAATACAAATCCATGTTTGGCCTCGATTGAATGTGATCTCTTGGCCATTCGAATCGTAAAACACCTCGCGGTCAGCTGTCGATGTCTTTTTCCATGTTCCAGTAATTTCCGTCCCGTCCATGAAAAACTGTGCTTTTCCCGTTCCTATCGTCTCCATTGTGTAGCCTGGTTCATTTATTCTTGTAACTGTTTTGCTCCTTTTTACGTTCATCACTATGATATTCTTCGGTGAGAGCTGATTTTTGGAAATTTTATCAATATGTGGTTTGCCAGCCAAATTTTTCTTGTACGAGTTAGTGGCCTTGTCATACTGAAAGCTGACCATATAGCTAGCATTTGAAAAATTAACAGAGATCTTCTGACTTTCCGGCAGTGTAGTCTTGTCCTCCGCGTCATCCTTGAATTTGTATCTAGTGAAGTTATTTGCCGTTGGGTAATTATTTTTTGCAGCCTGATCCCGTAATTTCAGGGTGGAGGTATAGCCGGTATGATCCAAGGAGACGCCAGCTCCATATTCACGCCAATAGGCATTGGCGTATCTAAACTCATCCAAATCCGGCGCTTTCTCGGCAATTATTTTATCAAGAGCGTCGATATTGCCACCCCAATGGCCGAGATAAGCATTGTAGCCGTGAGCCCAGTCAACAAAAAAAGTCCGAATTGAACGAACCGGGCCTACCTTCTCTGCCTCGTTTGTGGCATAGACTGCCAAATAACGGGTGGTAGCCGCAGGATCGTAAACCGTTTCGTAGATGATGCTCGCTTTATCTAAGCCACTTTGTGGCCTGGCCGCAGGATCATTTTCAACCGAGATGGCGAGCGGATGGCGTTCGGCTGACGTCTTGTCCGTCATGATGCCATCAAGAGGAGCTTCATAAAGAGTCATCTCCTCGTTGCCATTCGTGGTTTGATCCGTATTAACCTCCGGAGGCTTTACGGTCGTTCCCTCTTTCTTGAACCGGAGAAAATAAAAGCCGGTCGCTGAAGCGGCGATAATAACAACGAGACAAGTTATTATTATAAAAATTAATCTTTTTTTCGGATTTTTGAAGAAAAAACGAATTTTTTCTTTAAGGGATAGTTTTTTGTTCTCTTGTTCATCCATTGTTAACTCCTAATGCCAATCGGCGTAAATACCTTTTTTGCCCTGCATTTTCTGCAGATAATCGAAACACGATAGAGCCGCTTTTGCACCTTCACCGGCAGAGATAATGGCTTGTTTAAAAGGCGTTTGTGTGATGTCACCTGCAGCAAATACGCCTGCCAGCGATGTTTCTTGCAGACCATTCACAACTACCTGGCCAGTCTCGTCTAGCTCAACGAAATCTTTGATCAAAGTGCGGTCTATGATAAAACCAACCTCAATAATCAATCCATCGACTACCAATTTTCGCCCGCTTTTCAAGTCGATCGTCTCAACTCTTTTTTCACCTGATATCATATTGACTTCATCGTTGAAAATAGTTTCTATCTTTTTTTCTTTTAATACCTTCTCAATTAAGATCTCTTCTCCTCGAAAAGAATTGCCCCGGTGAATTAGATAAACAGCGTTGGCATAGTGAGCCGATAAAAGGGCAGCATCGAGAGCTGAGTTGCCTCCTCCAATCACAGCCACTTGCTTATCCTTGAAAAATGGAGCGTCACAGGTGGCGCAATATGTTACGCCTCTCCCTTTTAATTCTTGTTCTCCGGGCACATTTAATTCCCGAGGGGATTTTCCGAAAGCAAGAATGAGGGTTTTCGAAGAGTAGTTCTTGCGAGCAGTGTCGAGGATAAATTGATTGTCTTTTTGACTGATTTTTTTGACTTCATCAAAAACAATTTCAGCTCCGAATTTTTTGGCTTGAGCAAATAATTTCTGGGCCAGCTCTGTGCCCTTGACTAATTCAAAGCCGGGAAAATTTTCAATGTCGTTGGTTTTAGCAATTTGGCCGCCGATATCTCTGGTTAACACCAAAACTTTCAAACCTCTCCTTGATGCGTATATCGCGGCAGTCAAACCAGCCGGGCCGCCACCGATGATGATTGTGTCAAACATGTAATATAACCTTTCTAAAAATTGATTGAAATTCTAATCAGTAAGAATTTGATCAAGGACCAAAAAATTTCTGCAATAATCTTGGCTGCAGACCATCCACCTGGGATTAGAATAACGAATAAAATCAGGAAAATCCAGTGTCCGCCTTTTATCAATGAAAAAATGCAACAGGCTATCAGGATAATGACAAATATCGCAATCAATAATTGCATCTTGTCGGATAATCCCATTATGAGGGAATCATACAGAGTAAAGAAATTATTTAGATAATTCATATTTATTTTTTCCCGACTACGACAACAACGTCATATTTTCCTGACACGGAGGCTGATTCCTTTAGGGTGATGGTGTTGTTTGGAAGGCTTGTTTGAACTAAATTCGCCGCTTCAAGTTTCCCCGTATTATAATAAATAAAGGTTGTTTGATAATTAAAATTTGATGCGTTGCCGGTATTGAGCACTTTGAAACCAGCTGCTTCCAGGGCGGTTTTTGTAGTTGAAGCTGAATTGGTGACTCCGTTACCGTTTAAAACACTGATTTTGATAGTGCTTTTTTGAAGAGTGGCCGCCGCATTAGTATTGACGTTAGTATTCGCGTTTAGATTTTGGTTGGATGCAACTGTTTCGTTGGTATTCTGATTTGCGTTGCTTGCAGCCACATTGGTCTCTGTGTAATCTTGCGGCACAATCTGGCTTTTATATTGTTCTGTTGCGTTGTTGGAATTGGAGTTTTTCGACTCGGCACTTTTCTTATAGGGCCAATATTGCCAAGCGAGAACTCCCGCTAGAGCCACAATAAATAAAAAAGTAAACAGCCTGAATGCAAAACTTTTTTTGGTTTTTTCACTAGACTTTTTATCATCATTTCTAGTTTGTTTCTTGGGTTTATTTTGTTCAATTTCAGGGCGGGATTTGAAAAAGTCTTCTCGAAGTTGATCGATTTTATCACTCTCGGCCTCTTTTTCAATTATTTTGATTTCCTGTTTTGGCTCGACAGGTGATATGGTGTTTGCCGATGAATGAACGGAGGTATGAACGCTAAAATCAGGCAGTTGATGCCCGGCTTTCGACAAGTTCGCTTTTCTTGGAGCGATGTCGTCAGATATACCCATTTTCCCTCGCTTTTTTATCGTGTTTGTTTTATCGTTCTTTTTTATATTATAGCAGTTAGAACATATTTGTCTAACTAATAAATTTTGCGCTCATCTTTATTGGTGTAATATTTTTCCTCCAGTCATCACCGATAACAAAATGACCGTTATCTGTATCTATGCCTAATGTTTTGAGATATGGAATGTTCGCAACAGGGAATCCTAGACAACGGCAAGCTAGCCATTCTGCTGCTGATACTTCTGAACTGGCAATTGCAAAATGAGATGGCACCATCTCTCCATTTATAGGTCCTTCTGCTTGCATTGATGTGAAGGCGTCTATTACTGAAAGTCGGATTTTTAAAAGATTATATATTTTCTGTATATTCTCGGCAGTAATGTCAGGATCGGTGTCTATGATTAGAGGTTTACTACTTTGAGACCGCAGGAAACGGGAGATTCCACCAACTTTGGGTCGGAGTATGGAGCTTGTGACAGTACTTTCGATTATTCCGGAGTAGGTTAACAGATTATGGGTTTTAGGAGGAGTGATTGAAATAATAAAGTCAGCTTGAATCATTGTCTTTGAGATTGAAGCTTTGCAAGGGTTGCCGTTTTTGTCTAACAGCTCGACTGTTTCTGTTTCATCATCATTTAGATCGACGATAGCCAAATCAAATTTATCCTGAAATTCAAGGTAATTATAATTTTTGAATGCTTGTAGGGTGCTGCCGCTTTCTGTACCCTCGGCTAGAGTAATTTGAGTTTTAGCATAAGGATAAATGAAATCCAACAGGGCATAAAGAGCATCAGCATGTGTAGACGCTAATTGGTTGTGGTCAGTGAGACAGTTTGGATGGATAACGATACGTTTGGCTTCTTTTATACCTGAAATTATCTCGCCCTTGATGAGCGAGAGGCATCTTTCAATATTGTAGTAACGATCGTCTGACTTGATAAAAGATATCTTCGACATTTAACACAGATCTAATTATATTTATAATTGAAAACCATCTTCCCCCCTTACATAATAGCGCCGAAGAAAACCATGAAATATTGCCGGGTGGCCAAGTTATGGAAGCTTCACTTGGTGTATTAAATAGAAAGATGCAAAAAAATAATAACTTATTGCTCTAACTAAATGCAATTGGCTAAAATTTTCGGATTACTCCTTTGACCTTACCCTGAATGGTAACCTGGTCTTTGCGAAAGAACATCGGCTTCATGGTTTTGTTGGCAGGTTGCAATCGGATATTATTTTTTTCATCGTAAAAACGTTTGAGAGTGGCATTTGAATTATCAATCAGAGCAACTACGATATCTCCGTTTCTTGGGGAGCCTGTTTGTTCGATGATGACATAATCCCCGTCCAGAATGCCATCCTCTATCATGGATTCTCCTCGGACACGCAAGGCGAAAGTCTTCCTGCCCATCATATCTCTCGGGATATCGATTGTCTCATTTGTCCTGATTGCTTCGATCGGACGGCCGGCATCGATGATACCCATGAGTGATATGGAGTGAAGCTCAACGCCATCATCAAAAGTAGGCGTCAACTGGATAGCTCGAGCTTCCATTGCGTCTTTGGTCAGATATCCCTTTTCCTCCAAAATGCTGATATATTCGGCGATTGTACCGGTCGATGAGAGCTCGAAATACTCAGCGATTTCGCGATAGCTCGGCGCATAGCCGTTGTCATCGATAAAACTACGGATATAGTCTAAGATGTCCTTTTGTTTTCTGGTTAGCGGTTCCATATAATTCCTTGTTCAACTTTTGTTTGGTACCTCAATTATATTCCCAACCGAACAAAAAGCAAACAAAAGCTGGGGATAACTCTCAATTAATAACTCTATTCCAATTCGGACAGTAGTGATGTACTTGATTTGCCGTGATTCCCTAAAACCTTACCCTTTCCCTGTTTCTTATTGTTCGAGGAGGAACGACGAGAACTATGGTCATTTATTAGTACAGTGACAGACTTCTCATTTTTAAGAGCACCATTCGAAGAATAATACATTTAATAGGGTTTTAGGGAATCACGGATGATTTGCTGCGTTCACTTTTCAAGACCTTGGAAACACTTAGGCTGTTTGAAGGGCTAGTTTCTGCATCGGAGTGATCAGTTTGATCCCCATGTGAAGTCTCTTGTTGTTGTAATGAATTATGTACTCTTCTA
>Ga0172380_10006291_pt1 | contig 13890 bp, 16 predicted proteins | sample Leawe162metaG_FD_119747 | JGI IMG/M metagenome (GOLD analysis project Ga0172380, IMG submission 119747) | Leachate microbial communities from a municipal landfill in Southern Ontario, Canada - Leachate well 162 metaG | ecosystem: Engineered > Solid waste > Landfill > Unclassified | place... | reverse complement strand
AGCCAAATAATCAAAGGCTTTTTCTAGCGAACCAGACTCCTCTCCCGACCGTACCAAGTTGACATAAAAACTCGAGAAAATATCTGGATGTGCCGCCAGAGCCCGTGAAATTGGACTACCCGCTTGCAAATCCTCCACAATCTTGTTCATAGCAGTTTGTAGTTGCTTGTTTTCTACTTCCGCCGATAAAAGACGGAAAATACGTAGCGGTGACACCTGAGCCTGAAAGAGCGTCGAAATCTGACGCGATAAAATCACAATATCTTTATTGGACACAGACTTCATGAAATTGAATTCCAGATTCAATCCAGCGAAGCCTTTTTGCTCATCCACCGGATCTATTCCCAACAAGGTATACCCACGTTTTTGCACCGCTGAAATCGCCGCATCAATTGACGGAGCCTCCACCACTCCTTCGCGCTGGACATTGGTACTATCGATTGCTTTGTAATTGAAGAGCATACTACTAAAAAATTAAATTAGTCTTTCTAAGGCTTTTGGGTTGATTGAATAAGTGAAGGCATTTTCAACGGTAATATCACCGTTTTGCACTAGTCTTGCGAGTGAACGGTTCATATCTATCATACCCTGTTCCAATCCAGTTTCGATCACTGACGGAATCTCGTGAATTCGCTTTTCTCTAATTAGATTACTGACAGCGGTGTTGTTAATCAGTAGTTCGTAAGCCGGCACCATGCCACCAGCAATATGTGGCACTAAACGTTGTGAGAAAATCGCAATCAGCGACGAAGCCAGCTGGACTCGAATCTGATCCTGCTGATTACCGGGAAAAGAATCAACGATACGGTTGATGGTCTGAGCAGCATCGTTGGTGTGTAAGGTAGAATAAACTAAGTGTCCAGTTTCAGCTGCCGTTACGGCTGCTGAAATCGTCTCAGCATTACGCATTTCTCCCACCAAAATCACATCGACGTCTTGACGAAAGGCAGAGTTGAGAGCAGTTTCAAAACTTTTGGAATCAATTCCAATTTCACGTTGGTCGATTAAAGACTTCTCTTCTTGGTATATGTATTCAATCGGATCTTCAATCGTCACAATGTGTTCAGCCCGCGTCTTGTTTATCCGATTAACCATGGCTGCTAAAGTGGTGGATTTACCCTGCCCCACCGGACCAACGCAAAGGAAAAAGCCTTGGGAACGCATGGTAAAACTTTCCAAAATTGGTGGGAGATTTAATTCACCGAAGTCTCTGATTACATTAGGAATGAGTCGCAATACCAATCCCATTTTGCCTCGCTGGTAAAAAGCATTACCGCGAAATCTAATCCCTTCTGAGTTTTCAAATGAAAAGTCAATCTCATTGTACTCTCTAAATTTAAGATATTGATCTTCACGCATCAGAGTTTTGGCAAAAGCATTGACATCTGAGTCGGTCAGGATTGGTTTTTTAAGTAATGGTATCAAAGCGCCAGACACTCGTATCAAAGGATGGGAAGCAACCGACAGGTGAATATCCGATGCATTTTCATGCAAAATCAATTCTATCAAAGCGTTTAATTCTTTTTTGTAGTCTACTGCCATACGATTATTTGTTATAAATAGCTTCTACTTTTTTCAATACTTCACTTGGTATACATTGAGCTTTAATAATATATCCCACTGCCCCAGCTTCTGTTGCCTCTTCTATATCTTCTGGTTGCCCTTGATTGGAAAGCACAATTCGTTTCGATTTTAAACCAGGAAATTCTTCTTGAATTTTTTGCAAAAGGTCTACCCCTGTCATTCCGGGCATAATCATATCTAATAAAATAACATCAAAATCACTGACTTGTCTTAAAATCGAAAGTGCTTTTAAAGCACCATCTGCTACCTGAACGGTATGGCCGTTTTGGGTAAACTTAATGGTGTACATGTCACGCAAGTATTCGTCGTCATCAACTAGCAATATTTTCATTACTATCTATTATAGCCTCTGAAATATCTAATTCAGGTAAGTTATCGACAGTATCAAAAACTTCGTCTTCAGTGGCATCAACTCCAATTTTGGTACTAAAGACATTCATTTCTTCGTAGGGAATCTCATGATTGAGCGCTTTGATAATAGCGTCTTCTTGAATACTGATAAAACCATTCTTTCTTGCGGCTTGTAAAAACTGTTCTTCAGAAGCACTTTTCAAGATTAACTCTTGCATCACATCGTCAATTACCATCACTTCTGTCACCGCGGTTCGTCCACTATAACCAGTTTTGCAGACAGCTGTTGGTTCGGGATGCAAGATAGTCTTACCCTGTGGTACTAGGTGTTGATATTTTTTCGGCAACGTCTTAAAGGCACTACCAATTCTTAATTCGGTGGCCGAATCGATATTCTCTTCACGGCCGGTGCCAGCACACAATGTACGAGCTAGTCTTTGCGCGATTGCCATTTTTAGGGTTGGCGCAATCAAATACGGATCAACTCCCATATCAATCAAACGGGGAATCACACCCACCGCACTATTGGTGTGAATAGTAGACAACACAAGGTGCCCCGTAAGAGCGGCCTGAATCGCCAGCTGAGCCGTCTCTTTATCACGAATCTCTCCCACCATGATGATATCTGGGTCTTGACGCAAGGCTGCTCGTAAGCCTTTAGCAAAGGTGTATCCAATCTCCGGCCGAACTTGTGACTGACTGACTCCATCCATATTGTATTCAACCGGATCTTCAAGCGACATCACATTCCGGTGCGCACGGTCAACCTCCTGAATCATACCTCGCAAGGTGGTCGATTTACCAGAACCAGTCGGACCAGATATTAAAATAATACCGTACGGTTCATGCACCACCCTTTTAATTATTTCAACGTTATATTTTGAAATACCACTCTCTTCTAGCGAACGCACTCCCTTACCGGTATCAAGGATACGCATAACCACTTTTTCACCATGATTGGTCGGCAATACCGAAACACGAAAGTCAATTTTTCTATCATCAAAAGTAGCGGAAAAACGTCCATCTTGTGGCTTGCGACGTTCATCAAGTCGCATAGAAGAAAGGATTTTCACACGTGCCACTACGGCCATGTGAACATTTTTAGGTAACTCCAAACTGGTAGCCAGCTCACCATCAACTCGGAAACGCACACCAACTTTAACTTGGTTTGGCTCAATATGAATATCCGATGCTCCCCCATCAACCGCATACCTAAGTATAGTAGCTACGATTTTAGTAACTGGTGCATCTTCTTCAATGTACTCATAAGACTCCTTTTTTTGGTCACCTGACTCCTCGATACTGGCTGCTATCTCCTGATCTAGCTCAGTCTCAAGTGTCTGCAAGGCATCAACCACATCTCCTACCAAGTTTGAATAAAAGACGAGAATTTTAGAAATATCCTCATCTAACATGTACATTAATCGAAACGGCAAATTGTGTTTGGTACTGATGAAGTTGAGAGCTTCTCGCATCTGAATATTATCAGGGTCGTTGGAGCCGACCACCAACAAATCATCTTCAACTTTCAGTGGCACGATTCGATAATGAGCCGCTGAGGTTTCGGAAATATAATTCAACAATTCTTGGTTAACATTAAAACCCTCCGGAATAACAAACTCAGGCACCTGATAGAAGTCGGATATGAAGGTTCGTACGTCATTTTTGTTAAGACCAAGCTCAATCAAAACCGAGTCTACCGACCGGCCAGTTTCAGCAATAATACGCTCAGCCTGACTGATTATCGACTCATCAATCGTACCACTATCTTTTAAAGCTTGAAGTGGGTCCATATTAATTATGGTTGTGAAATAGGCATTATAACATCAGTATCAGCAAACGGATCTGTTCTTCCGATTCCAGTCTTGAGAAAATCAGTACTAAAGCTTCTTAAAGAAGTAAATTTTGGATCCTTAAACATGCGCGTATCCATTTTGATTTGAGTAGTCAGAATTTCACTGCGTTGCGCGAAAATCTGTGTGTCTCTGAGCATATTTTCTTTATTTTGCTCAGGAATGTCTACACCCAGTCCAGTACTGCCATTTTGAGTATATAAATAATAACCAGCAAACACTACGGTGATGAAGCCTAAAACGACAGAAATATTAGTAGCAGATTTTCCCATAATTAAAATGTTATATTACTAAACCTCTGATTCAGTATACGAATAAGTTGTTAAAGAGAATTCCACATTCATAAATCCACCCTCTGATAAACCGATACTCATACTGGAAACCTCTAATGGATATTCATTTTGTTGCAGCAACCTAAGCAGATCCTTTACTTGCGCATAAGTACCTTCTACTGACAAAGATATTTTGTGTGGAGTAGGCACATTATCAGAAGAACCAGGAACAGCAGAGGCATTGTTGCGTGAATTTGATTTTTCGTCACCAGCTTCAGAACTCACATACACCAGCCCAGCCTGCTTGGTAATCAGATACAAATCACGTTGCACAGCAATCAGGTCAACTTCATTAGGTAGATATTTTGCCAACCGCTGGTTATCTTCAGATGAAACACTGGCCTTTTCAGCCGCGTAGCCTGACAGCAGAGAATTAACATCCAAAACTTTTGAACCTTGTTCGGTGTATGTAGCAATGGTTTCATCAATCACCTTAAGGTTTTCAAACTCTGGCTTGATGTAGGTAAAAATTAAGCCGAGTGATAATATCATCATCCCAATCTGGGTAAATAGTCCACTAGGAATCATATGTTTTCAGGATTAATATCGCTAGTAATGGGTGGGTCTGTCTGAATATCAGGAGTTGGCGTTTGTGTAGGCACAAAGCTTGTGTTCACAGACAAGTCTGTACCTGTATAAGGGATACTTAGCAGTGGAACTTCTAGCGTTGTTTCAAATGTAACCTTTGCACCCGTATCAACCTTCTCATCATTGTCGGTAGAATTTTCGGTAGACAAACTATCTATTCCTGATGTATCAAAGCCAGTAATTACAGGCGCTTCAACAACATCGTTTGTGCCATACACTTGTCGTTGAAACAATGTCGAATCAAAAGAGTCGGTATTGATAGTGGCTGATAAAATGATTTTATCGTCAAGCTCTCTTTCTAAGCTTAATGACTCAATTTTAACTGTGTCGATTGTTGAAGCCTCCAAAGCATCGAAAATAGCAACAACTGATACACTATTGTCTATTCGGTTTTTAGCTTGTTTTAGATGTCTATCAAAATTGATTACTTCCTGAAACTTAGCATCATCAAAAATTGAGATGTCTTGATACAGCTTTACATGAGCTTCATTCAATAATTTCTCTTTATTTTTCTTTAGAAGAAAAGTACCACCCGAAGCAATCAGCGTGGCGAATATTAAAATATAGCTAATCAATGTAAATATATACACTTGCTTAGTCGCACTGCTACGACGATGCCCTACTGGTCCGGCTTTGGGAATGAAAGAACTGTTGTTTGAGTCTGGCATATTAAATATATTATACGGTTGAAACGCTGTAAAAAAAACTAGTGTGTGTGGACACCTCTATTCAAATGACCTGAGGGCTGCTCCGAGCGCAACTGTAAATGAAGGACCAATGTCTTTCATAGTATCTTCCATGAAGGCTGGGTAAGCCACCTTTGTGAATGGATTTGCAGCTACCACCTCTTTACCAAATACATCTTTCAGATGCGCAGCAATACCTGGAAACAATGAGCCTCCACCAGCCAAGAAAACAGTACTGACCGTAACACCAGTCTTTAGTTCGTATTCATTTAGAACTTGATTAAATTCTCGGAAAGTTCTTTCGTAACTGGAATCATGCGCTCGCTTTAAATCTGAGAATTGAGGAGAGGTACGATCGGCAGAAAACTTGAGTTGCTCTGCTTCTTCAAAACTAACATTTAAAACCTCGGCGATACGCTTAGTTGCAATCGCTCCACCGGCTCGAATACGATACATTCGCACCAGTACTCCCTTTTGAGTGATATACATTTTGGTTGAAGTAGCACCAATATCAAGAATGGCAAAATTTTCTGCATCACCAGTGTATAAACTTCTGATTGAACTGAAACATTCAATTTCGGTCGGCGGTTGTGCCAAGCCGGCAAATAGCATTAACACTTTAAATCTTTCAAAAGCTGAGTTTTGGATTGCTGCGATCAGTACATTGCGTCTATTTTGACTACTTTCTTCAGCCTCCTTTTTGGTCAGAGCCACCTCGGCCCAATCTAAAGTAATTTCACTTAGTGATGCCGGAATCACCTTACGCGCCTCAACCCGCACCATAGCGGACAAATCTGCGTCGGCATCCGCTTCAATACTAACGTTGGTGACAAAGCTGGATGATAACGGCATGGCAAATACTGCGTTACGAGCTTTTACAGCCGATTCTCGAATTACGTCTACCAATGCCTCTTGTTCTTGTTTTTGATCTAGGGTGACAGATTGGCCGATTTGTTTTGCGGCATATGGGCCAAGTTGGATTTCACCGTAGGTAGCAAGCGTTACAACCCCTTTGCGTTCTTGTAGCTCAACTACTTTAATGGATGACGAACCGATATCAATACCGACAACCCCCGCTTCGCCAGCGTTGTTTTGATGGATTGACGAAAAGATATTATTAAGTAAATTCATATTAGAATATTTCCTATATTCTAGCATGAAGTTTTTTGTATAATAAGGACTTATGCAAAAGTTACTCACAGGTCTCATTGACAGCATTTTCCCTCCCACCGACAACGAGCAGTTGCTACGCCTGACTACTCCAGACGCATTTGTAACCTTGGCTCAATTCGGCAATCATCATGGCAGCGACTACTTAACTCATTACACTGACAAATTGGTACGCACAGCTGTAACTGAGAACAAATTCAACCACCATCCCACAGCAGCCAAATTACTTGGTGCATTGTTAAAAAATTGGTCAGACACACAACCTGATACCACACTATATATTCCGATACCACTGGGTCCTAAGCGCCAAAGAGAACGTGGCCACAACCAAGCAGAAACTGTTCTTAGACAAGCTAGAGTGAAAAACATCAACACCACTCTACTAAAACGCGCGGTTGAAACCAAACAACAAACCACTCTGCATAAATCTGAACGACAAAAGAATATGCAAAATGTGTTTGCTTATACTAATCAAAATATTGATTGGACTTCTTTTACGCAAGTAATTATTTTTGATGACGTAGTCACGACCGGAGCGACGTTGTTGGCGGCGCGAGCTACGCTCGCGCCGCACCTCCCTCCCCACCTCAAGCTCCGTTGTCTCGCCATCGCCCATTAACCACAGACACAAAAAAGGAACGTTTGTCAGACGTTCCTTATTAATGAACAATTTATTCGGCCAACACCACTTGGTTGCGACCGTTTGTCTTAGCTTGATACAATGCTTTGTCAGCTTTATCAATCAAAGCTTGAAGTTCGCATTGAACTTCAGTATAGACACAACCAATACTGATTGTAACCCTGACCGGTTCATACAATCCTTCTACTGCCAATCTCACCTTCTCAGCAATATTTACTAAATATTGCTTTTCAACAACGGGTAGTAAGGCCACGATTTCTTCACCGCCCCAGCGACAAACCACATCTGTTTCCCGTAAGGTTTCTTTGATTATCTTTGAGACTTTTATCAAAACGTCATCTCCTGCTTGATGACCATAAGTATCATTAATGACTTTGAAGTGATCAATGTCAATAAACAAGAAACCGATACCACCAGACAAGTTTGAATGTCTAAGATCATCATTGCCGTTGTAAAGCAAACCAATTGATCGATTGGCTACATTTTCTAGAGATCGACGATTAATTAATTTAGTCAAAGGATCAATACTAGACAGCACCTTTAGTTCCTCATTTTCAATCATAAGCAAATCAATCTGTTTTTGCTTATCCTTAATCAAACCGACTAACGAGAAAACGGCTACCGCTGCTAAGAGCAACAGTCCAGTTGTTAGAAACAACAAGTTATTCAATGTAAACGCGTCCATCTTTACCTCCTGAGGTAAATATTTTAAAAGAAAATCTTTCTATACTATATCATATTTTAGTTAAAAGTCAATTTTGATTTCGTGAGAAAAAGGTGGCCGGCCCCGTAGGGGCCGGCCACCTTTTTCTTACCAATTGTTACATTTTAATGAAACGCCTCCACAAAAAACTTACAATCAACTGGCTGGAAACTTTTTACCTTTTCTTGTAGGCCGTTGCAAGCCACCTCTTGTCCGCACACGTACACATCTGCTTGATTAAAATCATACTGTGTAATATGGTCTTGAATAAATCCCTTTGGATAAGGTGAATTTTCGGTTGGATCTGTTACGACATAAGTAACTTTTAACTTTGGATATTTATCAGCTAAAGCATCAAACCAATCTTGATAAATCACTTCAGCATCCGTGCGACTACCAGTCATCACCACCAATTCTGTCACGTTATCATCACCAACAAAATGTTCCGCTAAAGACTTCACTACACCGGCCCCTACGCCAAAACCAAAGAGGAACACTTTATGATTCAACATTTTATCAGCCGTGTTGAGTCCAAGCGGTCCCATCACTTCAACTTCAGTGCCCACAATATCTTCCCGCCAAAATAACGGCGACACCTCCCCATTCAACGAACGTCGGATGGTGAGAGTGAACATATTTGAATCTTTATCACTAGAAGAAATTGAGTAAGCGCGCCGTGACACTTTTTCTTCATGTGGCACAAACACATTAACAAAACAACCAGCCAAAAATTCTAACGGTTCAGACAAGGTCAACTCTACTTCACGCGCTGTTTCAGACAGATCACGGACAGCAGTAATAGTAGCAGGAATTTTTTTTATCATATTTATTTTAATTTTATATCAATATTAATTTGCTCATTTTTATTTAACTAGTCACCACCTCTTTCTTAGTCTTAACAATGTAAGCCATCAGAGTAAGGACTGTCACCACAATCATGTAATCGAGGACGATGATGTCTTGGTAAGAAAACACTACGTATAATCCACTACCATAGAAGTAAACATAGGAGAGTTTCTGGAGTCGTTTCCACCACGGTCCCATCAGTCGTTTTGATAGGTTATTAGAAGTAACTAACAACAGCACCGCTGAAATATCGGCCAAGTGGGCCAACAAGGCTAAGTTGGTCATTGACCAATAAGCCGTGGTACCAAAATCAGACAAGTAACCAACTGGATCAATGATTATTTTAGCCAGAATAAACGACACAATAATCGCAGCTGAAAACACCCCCATCCCTTTACGTAAAATCACAAGTGGCCGAACGAATATCACCCCCGGCATCAAGTCGGCCAACGGCCGCACAATCATCACCAAAAACAAACTAGTGTGTGCCAAAAAATACAGTAAATCGTTATTAACGTAGTTTGGATACAGCACAATTCCTCCCGGCAAAGTTGCCAGCATTAGAATTGAAATAGCTAGTAAAGCAGTTTGGCTGATTTTGATTAGAGTAAAGTAGGTCTTCATATAATATTGGTTAAAGTTTCTCCGGTCTTGGTGATTAATAAATAATCAAAATGGTTTTGTTTGCTCAACTCTGGAATTGCGTCCACGCCTTGAATCAACAATGACTTGGCGTAGGCTTCAGCCAAGGCGCCGTCACTATACATTACGCTGGCTGAAATAATATCTGACTGCGGATTAGAAATTCCGTCTGGTAACAAAATATGATTCTTCACCCCAGCAACAGTCTTCCAAACTCGGCGATAAGTGCCACTGGTTACCAAACTAGTGTCTCTAAGTGCCACCGGAATATCAACGTCTGATACAGGATTGTAAATCATAAAAACAAAAACCTCCTCTGCTTCGTCTACTCCCTGTGTGTGCAAATCACCACCTAGATTTACAATATTACCCTGACAACCTTTAAATTCATTCTTAATATGAAGGGATATTTTTTCGGACAAGTAGCCTTTTAAGATTCCGCCAAAGTCGAGTTGTTGGTCGGTTTGCAGAATCACTCTATTAGTTTCGGGGTCAATCACCACGGTTTCAAAATCGGTATTATAGGTACCAGATACTATAGACTGCTCTGTAAAACCCAACGATTCGTAATCAGCCTGATAACCCTGACGCGCAATTTGCACTAAAGGATTAAATGATTTATTGGTAGCCAAATACAATTCTTTACTGCGTTGTAGCACAGCCATAAATTCATCGGACACCAACAGCTCTTTCTTGGTGTTCAATTGCGACAATTCACTTTCTGGCAAGAAGCGCGAAAAACGTTTTTCATATTCATCAATCATGATAAAAGCTTCAGCAAAAGCTAACGACGCCAACGCCTGCGATTCTGCCACTACCGACAAAGACATGTCGGTTCCCCAGTGTTTTTGACTAACTGAATATTCTTGCATTCTCAACATTGTACTAGACAAGTATGAAGATTTCATGAATCGGTGTATCATTTTAAGCATGAAAATACTGGTAGTGGAGGATAACAAAAAAATTGCTAAGTACGTAGCCACCATGCTACATGAAGCAGCCTATGCCGTAGACCAAGTACACGACGGTGCTACTGGCGAAAGAATGATTTTAACTGACAATTACGACGCCATAATTTTGGACTTAATGTTGCCAGAAAAAGACGGTTTGGCGGTGTGTCAATCGGTGCGGGCGGCTGGTTCAACCGTGCCGATTTTGATGCTCACTGCTCGCGGTGAAACTGCCGACAAAATTCTTGGCTTAGATAGTGGTGCCGACGACTATCTGGTCAAGCCCTTTGCAATGGAAGAATTACTAGCGCGAGTGCGTTCGCTGTTGCGTCGCCCTGCCACCATCCTCAATGACTCCATATCGGTACGCGACATTACACTTCACACCAACAGTCATACTGTTACGCAGGCTGGCGAGCTGGTACCACTCACTTTAAAGGAGTATGCTATCTTGGAATATCTCATGCGCAACGCCGGCACCACGGTCACCCGCGAACAATTAATCGATCACTGCTGGGATTTCGCCTACAGCGCTTTTAGTAATATCACCGACGTCTACATAAAACAATTACGTCAAAAACTTGGCCATTCACATGACTACTATATTCAAACAATCCGCGGCGTGGGCTACATCTTTAAAACAGAATGAGTTTAAACGCGCTACCATTCGTCTCACTCTAAGTTACGTGCTGGGAGTGTTTATTATTTTGTTGATTTCAAATGCCGCCATCTATGGTCTGGACACGCAAGCCTTACCTTCCAACATCAGTATCGGAACACCTTCCGACATTCCCCATTCTGAATTTAGCCTGATTGAATTTAGTGAACATTTAATCAATATCATCGTATTGGTTGATTTAATGATTTTGTTTATTGCTACCATTTTCTCCTACTTTTTTGCTCGTCGTACCCTGCAGCCAATTGAAACTATTTATCGTCAGCAAGAACAATTTGTGGGCGATGTCGCACATGAGTTGCGCACTCCGCTAGCGGTTTTGAAAGCCGGCTCCGAAGCCATCCTGCTTAAAGAACACCACTCGACAGAATACATTTCCTTCATTAAAGAACTCGAAGAAGAAACCGACCGCCTCACCCGACTTTCCAACGAACTGTTATTTATCCTGAAGCAATCAGTTAATCAAACCCCTCAATTTTCCACCGTTGATTTAAATCAACTCGTTGCGGAACAAGTAAAATTTTTTCAACCTTACGCTGAAGAGCGCAATATCACCTTGATGAGCAATACACATATTAATGGTTTAATTTCGGGAGTCCCTAACAACTTAGTTCAACTAATTCAGAATTTACTCAAGAACGCCATCGACTACAATCAAGCCCAAGGCACTGTCACTATCAGCTTGACTGAAACCGACCAAACCATCAACCTGTTGGTGCAAGATACCGGTGTCGGGATTGCACCAGAAGACCAAGCCAAAATATTTAACCGCTTCTATAAAACCGACTCCTCTCGTAGTCAGTCTGGGACTGGACTCGGTTTGTCGATTGTGGATTCGATTGTGAAAGCGCACCAAGGCAAGATTTCTATTTCCAGCACTTTAGGCGCTGGCACCACTATCACCGTCTCCTTCCCCCGCTACACTTCTTCATAATCTATTCATTTTTGTAATATATAGTTATGATACAAGAGATTTATTATTTAGATAGAAATTAAGAAATATTTTATGGCACAGTACGTATGTTTAGAATGTGGTTGGATTTACGACGAAGCAGTCGGAGACCCGACTCGAGGCATTCCTCCAGGTACCACCTGGGAAGATTTACCCGATGATTTTAAATGTGCTGATTGTGACGTCGTAAAGGGCGACACTCACATGTGGCAAAAATTAGGCTAATTTAAAAAAACTTATTATGAAAACAGATTTGAAAAACGTTCTAGTAACACTACTATTGATTGCGGTCGGGACCTACGGCTCTTCTGTTATCTATACTAATCAAGTTGAAGCCGAAACAAAACTCGCGCAACAGCAATCTGAAGCGGAGTTACTACAACAACAAGCCCTACAAGACACACTCAATACCGACACTAGTATTCAATCCTTAACTGCCGCCGAAACAGCGGCGGCCGCCGCCGCCCAAGCACAAGCTGATGCTGAGCAACTCGCTGCCGATGAGGCGGCCGCTAAAGCAGCCGAGGAAGCAGCGGCTCTCGCTCAACAACAGGCCAACACCGCCGCTGAAAAAGAAGCAGCCAGAATTCAAGCCGAAGCAGCCGCGGCCGAACAGGCTCGCTTAGCTGCTGAGAAAGCTGCTCAACTCGCCGCTGAAAAATTAGCGGCCGATAAGGCAGCTGAGCTCGCCGCGCAACAAGCCGCTCAAGCCGCAGCCGACAAAAAGGCCGCCGATGCCGCGGCCAAACTCGCCGCCGACCAAGCTGCAGCTCAAGCCACGGCCAAACAAAAAGCTCGCAAATCAAGAGCCAGTTAATTAAAAACTTTCATAAAAAATAGCGCCCCCAAGGCGCTATTTTTAGTTTAAAAATTAACCCAGATTCTCTTTTCCTTACCATCAATCCTAATTTTATTTCCATACGGCATGGGGATTTGGGGCTCGGTGTGTCCAAAGTCTAAGTTTTGAATAACAGGAATTGACTGATTGTACTGACGAACAGTTTTGAGTATCACAGCTTGTTGTTCACTTCGATATGTTTTTCTTTCTTCTGCATTTCTCGGCATATGAAACTCTCTGGCTTTCGCCCGACCAATACATACTCCTTGCACCCGCTCCAGAATCCCCCGTTCCCCCAAAGCACGCAGTACTCGATGCACATAATCTGCCGATGGTATTTCTTCTGAAGTTTCTAACATCAAGACAATGTCCGTAAATTGTTCTAATGATGGAATTTCTACGCCATGTCGCAACATTTCATCGACCGATTCCAAGCAACCGCCCCATAACAAACCTTCCGCATTTTTGTCACCATCCCACACCCAACCATCATTCACTTCGTATTCTCTTTCTTGGTTAAGTAAAGTCTCATCATTCCAGTCTAAGCCAATATCGTTAAACTTTTCACTAGGCAGTAATTCAATTTCACCTTCATCAAATAAAGCATGCTTAATGTACTTAACGGTATATTCATTCATAGCTTTTTGATGCGCAAATTGCGTAAATAAGGCCGCTCCATAAAATGACGGTATGCCATTGAGAAATAAAAAGTTAGCCAAGTGAGAATTGTCACTAAAACCAAAGAAGGGTTTCGGGTTTTGTGCGAAAGGCGTGGCAGGTAAATTTTTGATATAAGTCACCTGAATATCGCCACCTAAAGTAGAAATGACTGCTTTTATTTCTGGATCAGAAAAAGCTGAGATTAAATCGTCCGCTTTTTCTACTAGCGTCGCATCAAGCTTGGCCGTAGCTGGATACAGCACCGGCTCCAACTCAAACACTTCCCGCAATCGCTTCAAACCCAACTCATGCACCGCCGTCCATACGGCCGAAGCCGCAAAACTCGGAGAAACAATCGCCACCTTATCCCCCTTAGTTAATTTAGAAAGTTTTTTCATAGTTTGATTGTAGCAAATTTT
>Ga0172380_10006290_pt1 | contig 13890 bp, 26 predicted proteins | sample Leawe162metaG_FD_119747 | JGI IMG/M metagenome (GOLD analysis project Ga0172380, IMG submission 119747) | Leachate microbial communities from a municipal landfill in Southern Ontario, Canada - Leachate well 162 metaG | ecosystem: Engineered > Solid waste > Landfill > Unclassified | place... | reverse complement strand
CGGGCGGGGTCGCGGAGCAGAATGTTGATCTTCGAGTGGGCGACCTTCACGGCGTGGTCGGCGCACCGGCGGCACATGGCGGCGGTGAGGTTGCCGCCCTGGTCGACGTTTTCGGTGTTGACGACGCCGCCGGACTCGGGTGGTTCTTGGCAGAAGCCCCAACGGTGCATGGCGACGATCTCGGTCGCGACGGCGTTGCAGAGGCGGTCGGCGTGCGGCTCGCCGCCGTTGCACTTGCATTCGCACATGAGCACCGGCGTCGACATGCCGGATACGGCGTCGGAGAACTGCCGGGCGAGGTTGGGGTCGTGGTCGGGCATCGTCATCGGTTGGCTTTCCGGGCGTTGGTGAGTCGGATGGTGTGGGCAGGGAAACGTCGGATGGGTTGCGGTGGGTTCGTGCCGACAATGATGCACGGTGTTCCGATGTCCACTTTGCAGTACGGGCAAGGGACGGTCAACGCGACCCGCCGCTCCGCTGCGATGAACTCGGCGTTGCGGGTGCCCACGAACGCCGGTGCGGCGTCGAGGTTCTGCGGTGGTTCGGCGTTGCGCTGCTCGCGCCAGAACGCCGCCTCGTCGTCGTCGACCGGCGGGGGTGACCACACGGGTTCGGGCGGCAGGATCGGCGTGCCGTGGTGCGTGACGTCGAACGCCGGTTGGGGGTCGTCGTCGTAATCGAACGGGTCGGCGGCGGTCATGGCACCGCCGGGTGTGTGCATCGGGCGACGTACTCGTGGCCGGTCGCGTCGGTCATGGTGATCGTGCCGTCGACCGAGTCGCAATCCCAGCACGCGGCGCGGCGGTCGCGTTCGCGTTGGACGGCGTCGACACGCTTCACGGATTCGACGTCGGCGGCGCGGCGGTCTTGTTCGCGGTTCCGGTTGCGGGTGTCGCCGCAGAGCCCGCAGGGGCCGGGGGTGGGGTCGTGGCGGTGGAGGTCGCAGTGATCGGGGAAGGATTCGAGGGGGGCCGTGGTGGACACGCTACTACCGAGACTTACCCCCTTAACTGAGCTCTCTCTTCTCTTCTCTTCTCTACTGTGTGACGCGTAACGCGTGACGGTCGAATCTGACCCATTAGCCGATGGCTCGTCTGCGTCACGATCATTTTGTGACGCGTCACGCGTGACGTTGCCCTGTTGTTCCTGCTTACGGCGTTGCCGGGATTTGCGCGCCCGTTCCGCGGCGTCGGCGTTGCCCTTCTCCCACTGCTCGCGAGTGATTTGCCACTTTTCCCATTGGTCGAACTGCACCGCCGTCGCGGCGGGACCGCGGGGCGACCGCGACGGCCCCGCGACGCCGTCGCCGAACGTCCACGACGGCCCCGCGGTGTCGTCGTAGACGGGATACCAGAGGGTGGCGACGATGAGCAGCTCGGCGATTTTGGGCGTGATGCCGAGCGATTTGAGCGCCGATACCGGCACCCATCCGTCGGACAATTTGTTGCACGACCAACACCCCGCGGCCTCCCACGCACCACGCGCCTCGAGGCGTCTGCGGGCCGGGATGGATAGCAGTTCCTTGGAGTCGTTGAACCCGGGATCGACCTGGAATCGGGGTTTACCGGCGGGCATCGTGCCCCTCCCCAAGTGTGGACAGGCCTGGGGATGACGTGCATGTCATTCGGAGTCCTTGGTGAATCGTGCGCGGGCGTAGTGGATGCGGTGGGCCCGTCGGCCGGGGTGCTCCACCGACGGCCCGAAGAGGACGCACCATGCGTCGGGGGCGGCCAAGCACGCCGGGCATTTGCGGGTGAGCGCCTCGCGTACGGCAGGGTCGCGCGGATCGGTCAACCGCGATCCGAGCGGCCGGTTCTGGCCAGGTGGTTTCGGCACGCCGGGATACCGCCCCTGCGTGGTCACCGGACGACCCGGAGGTCGGACATCGTGCGGGCCGCCCACATGGCCGTCATGTCGGCGTAGTGACGTTTGGCGGCGTCGGCGTCGGGGTGGTGCGACCGCAACTTGAGGTCGCGGTACGTCATCACGAGGTCCCACCCGCCGGACGGTATGGCGGTCACTACCCACCGGCACCCGTCGCGGTCGGTGTGGACGTATCCGACGCCGTGCTCGAGCGTCCAGATCGACGCCTGCCGGGCGGTCACCAGTCCGCCGAGTAGTTGTCGGCGTCCTCGCCGTGCTCGTCGAGCGGGTCGACGCGGACGTACGGGCCGGGGATGGTGACCATGACGCCGGACCACATCCAGCACCACGCGCCGGGCCCCTCGAGGTCGCCGACGTCGTACTTGGGGTCGTACATCCACACGTGGAACCCGCACCCGGTCGACCGATCCATGAACCGGTAGCGGAGGCCGGTGTTGACGTTGATCCACTCGCAATGCCGCTGGTCCTGCTTGGTGAAGTCGAGCTCGGTGACGGTCATGGGCTACTCCGATCGGATCAGCGGGACGCCCGCGGCGCGGTAGGCGAGAATCTGCACCACCTGCTGCGGCAGCGGCTCGGGCGTGTTGTTCATGGTGGTTTTGCGGCGCGCCTCGACGCGGCCGTCGGGGTGCACCCACCACAGGCCGCACCCGTGCACCGGCGGGTGGTGGATGAGGCCCGCGGGGACGGCGTAGACGAACCGGTGGCACACGTTCCGCCATGGGTGCACCTTGCGGTAGTTCTCGCGTTTCGCGTCGGCCACCGTGACCTTGATCTCGATGGCCGTGCGGACACGGCCTTGGAACATGAGGGCGTCGATCCGGCGACGGCTGATTGGGTATTCCGTGGCGGCCGCACCGGCGTCGTCGAACCGCTGGTATGCCCACTCGTCGGTGATGGTGACCTCGGATACGAGGGCGGCGTCGCGGTGGTGACGCCGCAGGGCGGCGAGTATTTCGGCGGCCGTCATAGTTCACCGGCCCACTGCGCTGCCCGCTTCACGTCACCCTTCACGAACACGTAGAGGTGTTGGTGGGTGAGGGTGATCTTGCGGTTCGCGACCATCGGCCGCCCGGCGCGGATCGCGGCACCGAAGACGGGGTCGACCATCACGCACTCGTTGAGCACGCGGAGTCCGGCGGCCTCGAATGCGCGGACGGTGGCGTGGTGGAGGCCGCGGTAGGTGCCGGTCTTCTTGTCGCGGACGTCGCCGATGACCCACGCGGCGTAGCGGTCCTCGCGGAGGTGCGCGCACGCGTCGGCGATGGCGGTGTCGTGCCCGGCGAGAAACTCGTCGTACGTCCACGTCGAAATGTCGCGTGGGTCATCGGAATACACCTCGAGGTCGGCGTACGGCGGGCAGGAAAAGACCAGGTCGTACTCGGCGTCCCACGGGATGGTGTCGTCGAGTTTGGTGGCGTCGCCGATCCACCACGTGGGCAGCGTCTCCGGGGCCCACCGCATCGCGGCCGCCTGCGCGATGTTGGCGGCCACCTGCTCCATGCGGATGTCGACGCCGACGTACTGCCGCCCCAGCGTTCCGGCGACGATGCCGCGCACCGACCCGCCGGAAAACGGATCCAAAACGGACGCGCCAACGCGGGAGAACCACCGGTAGACGAGCTCGCAGAGGACGGGGTCGAAAACGGATGTGCCGTTGGAGACCTCGCGGAGCTTCATCGAGACGGGGTCCGTGCCGCCGGACTTGGCAAATGCAAGTCCGGCGTCACGGCCCACTTCGGAGTTGATGCCGAGCGACAACCACCGCCGTTTGCGGTCCTGCCAGTCGCCGCCGCGCCGGTCGAGCGTGGATAGCGGCGGCATCGTGAACCGGTCGGCCAACGTGACCGGTGGCGGGATGTCGACGTGGAACAAGCCCTCGTCGGCGGTGGGGTCGATCGTCATTCCACGTCTCTCCATTCGGTGGCGGTGCGGGTGAAATGGCGTTGCAGCACACCGCCACTGGGGCAGGTGGTCAACGCCTCGCGTGCCTCGGATTCGACCGAGGTCTCACACCAGATTTGTCGTCTGCCTTCGTAGGTGCCGGACTCGTACACCCGGCCGTCGGCGTAAAGCACCCGCCACCAGATGCTGGGGCGGAACCCGTCATCTGCGCCGGGCCGTAGTGCCCACTGCGCACCGCAATCGCACTCGTGGTCTTCCTCGGCGACGATGTGGTAGGTGCCGAGGGTGCACACGTGGACGCCGGTAACGGGCCCGTCGATACCGTCGGTGTCGGGGTGTTCGGTCGACGACATGCAGCGCGTCATTCGACACCCCCCTGCGGCAGGCAGGCGACGTGACCGGACCCGTCGGCGCACGCTTCAACGAACACGTTGCCCACTTGGCCGCCGTACCCGCCGCCTGCGATCTCGCCGCGCTCATGCCGCACCAGGTGCATCAGCACCCGGCCGTACATGGCGACCGGTTCGCCGCAGTGCACGCATGTCTCGTCCATCACTGCCCTCCGATCGCTTCCCACATTGCGCGGCACCACTGCACGTCACCTAGCGCGGTGTGCCGGGCGTACTGGTTTGGGTCGACGCCGATGGCCTGCGATAGGAAGTTGGTGCGCCACGGTTGCGCGGGACGCACCCCCCGGCCCCACAGGTAGCCGTGGACCATGTCGGGCACGTCCTTGGGGTGGTAGTGCCACGTGGGCGGCACCGCGTTCCACTGCTCGGCCAACCGCTCGAGGCGCTCCATGTCGAACGACACGTTGGACCCGCAGACCATCGCACCCTCCGAGAACCGCTCGAGGCGCTCGAACATCGGCCGGATTCCGATTGCCAACTCTGCCTGGTACCGCTCGGCGTAGTCGTCGCGGAACGACTGCGGGAGGTCCGGGTCGACGGCGTTGATGTCGTGCATTACGAACACCGACATCTGACCCTGGAGGACGCCGCCCTCGAATCGCTGCGCGGCGACCTCCCATATCGCGGAACCCGGTGCGATGCCCAACGTTTCGATGTCTAGGAATAGCAGCGCGCCCATCAGTCCTCCACCCCCAACCACCCAAGAAGGTCCATGGTCGACGGCGCTAGGTAGTCCACCATCCGGTACATCAACTCCGGTGTGCACGGGTCGTCGAGGAGCACCGCCGTGCGCTTGCCCGCGCCGACTGCCCACCCCAGCTCTAGGTGGGCCGACCGGCCGCACGGCAAAACGAGGACGAACGTGTCGGCCCACTGCATTGCGTCGAAGTCGGATTGGAACCCCTCGACGGATCGCGGGTGCGCCAACCCGGCCAAGTAGTCGTCGACACTGCACGTGTCGTTACTCCCGGTGGTGTTCGGCAGTCCCACCTCGGACCACGCGAACCCGGTGCCCGCGGGCGGGTTCTTGAAGTCGTACACCTCGAATTTGGCGGCGCGCAGCACCTCGACCACCATGCCCTGGAGGCCGTTGCGCCAAGACGACGCGACGTAGATACGTTCCGATTTGGTCGCCATCATCGCCGCCTGATGTTGTCGCGGGCAGCGAGTTTCGGCGTCCCGACGTCGGCCGGTTCGTCGTAGTCGATACCCTCGGCGGCACCGTGGAACCGGGTCCGCGTCCGCGGGTCGATCCACGGCGTGAAGTGGGCGGTGGTGCGGTCCAACTCCTCGTCGTAGTCGGCGGACTTGAGCTCGTAATACGCACCCTGCCCGAGGATCTCGCCGGGCCGCGGGGCCCCGCAGATGTCGGGCCCCCACACGTGACCCCGCTTGGACATCTCGAGCAGGTTCTCGAGTTGGTCGCCGCGGTAGTGGCATTCACTCGGCATGGGACACATCCTTGCGTTGGTCGACGGGTCGGTGGTTGGCGGTGCGGAACACGGCGTAGGCCTGGCCCTCGCACATGGCCTTGATGTTGAGCTCGATGCACTCGGGGTGCCCGCAGGCGAACAACGACTCGAACATCGCGACGGCCATGGCTGCCACGGTCTCCGCTTCGTGCGACGGGTTGCCGTGGTCTTCCGAGCACGTCGATTGGTGTTCCTCGACCTCCCCGAGCAGTTCGTGGATAAGGTCTCGACCGCGGGCGTGCATCCGGTCGGCGGCGGCAATCATGTTGGGTGGCAATGGATCTGGCATTGGGTGTCCCCTACGGGTTGTTGGGTGTACCGGGTAGTGCGACGAGTCGGATCGTCGCCCCGTACTTGTTGGTGACCGCCGCCAACCACGCCCAGTCGGCGGACGAGCCGAGGTGGGCGGGTGGTGGCGGGTCGAGGGCGCGCAGCTCGGTGGGCAGTTGCGCCTCGACGTGTTCGCGGCACCGTTCGATCTCGTCGTTGAGGCCGGGGATGAACGGTTGGTAGGCGATCCCTAGCTCGGGATCTTCCTTGCGTTCGGGTTGGCCGTCGGCGTTGGGCACGTCGCCGGTCAACCACCCGATGACGCGGTAGAGGTTCCCGAGCGTGCACAACGGTCGCTCGTTGGACCCGTACGCCACGGTGAGGGCCGCCCCGATGGGGAACTGTTCGGGCGGGTAGTGGTTTACGGGGTTGTCGGGGTCGGTGTCGGTGTGCGTCATGTGGTCGGTCCTCCTAGGTTGGTTCGGTGCGCCCATACCGGGCACCCGCGGAAGTGTTCGTGGTCGACCGGCGTTCCGCACCCGCCGCACGATCCGTCGGGCCGGTCGGCGGGTATGCCGGGCGGCCCGAAGCGTGGCTCCCCGTACGGCGCGTCCATGACGGCGACGTCGGCAACGGCGAGCCCGCGCCCGGCGGGGTGGCGACCGGAATCACGGGCCGCTGCGCGCGCCGCCTCGTCGCCGTCCGCCTGCGCCGCCTTGTTGCGCCGTGACGCGTCGAGCACCGCGGCGAACGTGTCCGGCCGCTCGAGCTGCGCGCGGGCGTAGTGCGCCGACGCGATGGCCGCCTCTGCGGCGGCGGTGTCCATGCCGCCGCCGCCGCGGTACGTGTCGATCGACTGCTCGAGCCAGTTGTCGCCCTGCTCGAGCAGCGCCCGGAACGATGCGGCGCTCATTCGTCGTCCTCCACGATCTCGGCGTCGACCACGTCGTCGCGGGTGATGCCGGGGATGCGGATCGTGTAGCCGAACCGCGAGTGCAGGACGTGGCCGCGAGTGCGCAGCGTCCGGCCGGACCGGGCCGCACGTGCGCGCCGGTTCTTGGCCCGCCGCTGCGCCACCCGCGCGTCCTCGACGGTGCCGCCGTACACACCGCCCGACACGATCTCGACCGGCATGGCGGTCGGGCAGCGGTGGCCGCCCTGCATCCCCACCATCGCCTTGCGGTTCCCGAGGGCGATGAGGATGGACCGCTCGTAGGCGGTGGGTTCACGGATGCCGATGGCGTCGGGATCGACGTACCGCTTGGTGGTGTCCGGCACCGCCGCGGTCGGCTCTTTGAGCTGCTTGTCGCGGTCGGCGAGCAGCAACTTCGCCCACTCCGAGAGGCCCTTCTTGCCGTCCTTCTCCATGGTCTCGTACGCCTTGAGAACGGCGTCCATCTGCTCCTGCTCCTCGGCCGGGATCGCCTCGACCTCTGCGCGTTCGCGCCGTGCCTCGTCGGCGTACCGCGCCCGTGACTTGTTGCTCATGCCTTTGCCTCCTTGAACATCGGTGTGACGGTGCCGTCCATGTTCTCGGACGGTGCGACGTCGGCGGCGGAACCGCTGCCATCACCGGCGGCGTCGCCGGGCCACGGATCGGCATCCGGGTCGTTGGGGTCGGCCCCCGGTTCGGCCGCATCCTGCGCGGCCTCCGCTGCGGCCGCGTCCGCCGCGGCGCGGGCCGCCCGCTTCTCCTCCTGCTGGGCGCGGATCTCGTCGCCCTCGTCGGCCGACGCATCCGCCGACGGGTTGCCCTGGTCGTCGAACATCGGCGGCGTGTCGTCGCCCTCGTCCTCGGTCTTGGGTGGCGGCACCACACCGACCACCGGGACCACCCGCAGGATCGCCAACGACCTGGTGAACCGGTCACCCTTCTCCGACGTCTTCACGCCTGCCGCAACGCATTCCACGTCCACGGTGTACCGCCGCCGCTCGTGGAGAGCGGGCGGATTCGGCATCGACTTCGCCCACCCGCCGAACGACAAGAAGGCCTCGTCGCCGGGGATGGTGATGTCCTCGTTCTGGCTCATTCGGTGTTCCCTTCGGTTGTGTCATCGCCGATGGTTCGGACGATGATCGCTACGGCACGCCGGTCCGGAAAGAGCGGCGTGGTTATGGCGGCCAGCGTGTCGTCTGGCACCCCGGCGGCGTCGAGCTTTGCCACCAGGGCCCGAAGGTGTCCCGCGTTGAGAGGGGCACCCCCGGCGTGCGCGATGACGGCCACTACTGCGCCGCGGCGCGGGTGGCAGCCATGTCCCCGGCCTCCTCCATGCGGGCAGTGAGCGCGCCCTTCTGCGACCACGCGCGCATGGAGTCGACGACGTACTTGAGCTCGGCGTTGGTGAGGTCGTCGGGGCCGGTGACCGGGTGCCACGTGCCACCCGGTCGGGTGGCCGCCAACTCGGCGACGGCGGGCCACCGGTCGGCGTCGGATATCCCGGAGTTGATGAGCAACCCGGTCATCATGTCGACGCCCTTGCTGCGCACCGCGGGCGTCATGTCGAGGTCACCAACGGCGTCGGGTTCGGCAGGGGTCGGCGTGGGTTCCGGTGCCGGGGCGGGAGGCGTGGCCGGTGGCACCTCGACCGGTGCGGGCTTGATGTCCGGCGCGGGTGCGGGCGGCGGGTCAGCCGCGACGTCCGCCACCACATCGGCCGCCTGCGGCTCGGCGCTGATCGTCGCTGCCGCCGTCGCCTCGGCCTCGGTGGGCCCGGTGCCGATGATGCCGTCGACCTCTACGGCGACCGGCGTATCGTCGGCCTTCGGCGGTGCCGGGGACGTTTCCGCGGGCGGTTGATCCGGCACCGACTGGGGGCCCGGTTCATCTTCGGGGAGCGGCACCTCGTCGGCGTCCATCGGCTCGGCCGCCGGTGCCGCAGGCGTCGCCTTGGATGCCCGCGCCCGCTTCGCCCTGTCCCGCAGCGCACCGACACCCCGTTGCGGCAGGGGATGCGTGATAGCCGCCTGCGCCGACGGTGCGTCGTCGGCGTCGCCGTCGGGGTTCGCCCACCGCTCGGTGCGCAGCTCCTCCACCGCATACGGCATACCCATGAACACGCCGGACCCGATGGCACGGCACACCTCCGCGGTGCCCTTCGCCTCGAGCATCTCCGTCGGCTGGGTGATGTACTTCATGTTCCCCTGCACCGCGGTACCACCGCTGCGCTTGTTGAACCGCTTGTAGTCGCCGGTAGCGGGGTCGATCACCGGGCAGAACTCAGCCAACTGCGCGCGCTCGATCGTCCACTCCGACACCTCGTCGGGCGGGTCGACACGACGATCCGAATCCGGGGCCCACGCCTCGATTCGGAACCGCGTCATCGTCCGCTCGGTCACCCGGAACCGGAAGCCCTTGCCCTCGAGAACGCCCTTCATCGACCGCGCCTCGAGGCCCGGCGTGCCGTGCACGTTGATGACCTTCTGCACCGACACCATCGGGTCGGTGATGCCGATGGACGCGCCGTACATGATCGCGGCCGCCGCCTCCTTCGGCTTGCCGCGGTACCGCTCGGGCACCGCCGACGTGTAGCAGATCCCGTCGGCCAATTGGAACGCGTCGCGCATCATCGCCACGTGGTCGTGCAACGCCTCGCGTGCCATGTTGAGCGGGCGGGTGGCGATGGCCGGTGCCTTGAACACGTCGAGCATCCGGTTCTCGGCGGCGTCGCCGTCGATCGTGTCGACGGCCTGCGACTGCGACTGCGGGGTGTCGGTGGTGCCGTCCGGCCCGCCCTCGGTGGTCGTGTCGTCGATGTCGTACTGCCCGGTGATGCCTTCGGATTGATCGGTCATGCGTTGGTCCCTTCGGATTGTGTTGCGGCCATTACCTTTTCGACGGTGGTGCGTCCCGCGTAGAGCGCGACGCTCCCCCTGCCGCTATTGCGGCGGTCGGCGACGACGATGCCGCCGACCAACTCCCCGGAGTCGTCCCGGGTAGCTCCAACACGCGCATATTGCGCGTTGCCCATGGCGTCGAGCATCGCCGACGACGCGCCCGTTGCGTGCGCCTTCGCCGCCTTCTCTGCCGCCTTCGCCCCGAGAAACTCGGCGGCTATCACCGGGTCGACGTCGACCGTGGTGCCGTCGATGTCGGGGTGCATCGCACGGAGGCATTCGTAGGTGGCGACGGAGTCGTCGAGGTCGGGCGGCACGTCCTGCCCAAGCGAGGTGTAGAACTCCTCGCACTCCTCGATCATCCACGACACCACATCGGAGTCGTACTCGATGGTGTAGAGGCGCTCGTTGTAGTACGGGCCGATCGCCAATAGGTGAGATGTCCAATCCCACTTGACGATTGGTTGCGTCGCGGCGACGAACAACCGTTGGGCGATGACCTGTGCGGCGTAGTCGGGCGGGCAGTCGCCGGTGAGGTCGGGGTCGCCGAACTTCTCGGCGTCGCCGAGGTTGCGCGCCACCTTGCATTCGACGATGCGCCGCCACGATCCGCGGGACGTGCGCCGGTCGATGGTGCCGATGGCCGGGAACGGGAAGTGTCCGGCCGGTGGGTGAAACTGCACCTCGCCGGACGAGATGTGCCACCCCGGGTTGAGGCGGGACCACCGCGCCGCGGCATACGGCTCCATGTCGTGGCCGATGTCGAACGCGTCCTTTGGTGGTTCGGGGTCGACGATGCCCTTCATGCGGTGCCATAACCGGTAGGGCGACTCCCATCGGGACAACCCGAGGATGGCGGCCACCTTCGACGGTGTGATGACCGTCGACCACTCGGGCGACCCGGGTGCGATGAACCCGGGCTCTCCCTTGCGCGCGACGTGGCCGCCGCCGGTCTCGAGCGTGCGGGTGTTGACCATCATTGCTCCTCGGTGATTGTGAACTTGCCGAACACACGCGCGGCGTCGGTGAATTTGCCGGAGCGCATGGCCCGCTCGAACGCCGTGCGCAGTTCGGCGGGGGTGACGCCGTCGCGCTTGGTTGCAAACGACACGCTGGTTGGGACGACGCCGTCGAGTTTCGGGTCGACGGCGGGGACGGGTTCGCCGGACATTGGGCACACGCCACCGGCCCCGTCGGAGTGCTGCGCGAACACCTCGACGACGCCGCCGACGGCGGGCACATTGCGTCGGTGGCACACCGGGCATAGATGGCTCACGACGCCTCCTCGAGGTCGTCGTCGGCGACCATGTGCGGCGGGATGCCCCCCGCGGCGATGATCTCGTCGGTGGTCGTCCCAACGGGTTTGATCCGGCGTAACCGCTGCTGCAACGAATCGAGTTGCACGTCGAAGTACTCGGCCACCTGCGCCGGGGTTCGCCTGCCGACGACGAGTTGGTCGACGACCTCGTCGAACCAGTCCGGCGGGAACTGCTCATCGGTCCGTTCCCATTGCGCCGGTTGGGCATTCGGGTCGTCGATCGTGTCGTCGTCCCATGCCAGCGGCGGTTGCCACCCCTTGGACACGGCGTGCCGCCTAGTCCGATCCGCCTGCCACCCCGTGGGTGGTGGCAGCACCGACAACTCGTCATAGAGGGCTGCCATGCGGCGCGCGGTGCGAGCCTCGACGTTGCGTTGGCCGGGCGACCAGATGCGGTACCCGACGGCGAACGACATGCCCAGGCGTTCGCCCACTTGGCGCTGGTTGTACCCAAGCCGGGACAACGCCTGCGCGCGTCGCCGGGTGCCGGTGGCGTCGATGTGGGCCCCGGCGGCGGCCACGTCCATCACGGTTGCGGGCGTCGGCAGCGGGATCGCGAGAACCTGGGCGGCCTTGGCGGCGTCGACCCACTTGCGGTTGTCGTTGCGGATGGTCTGCACCCAACGGTGCGACACCCCGGCCGCCGCGGCGACGCGCTCGCCGGGCATCCCGGCGTCACGGAGGGCGTTTAGGTGCTCGACGACCGGCTGCACCGGGTGCCGGTTGCTAGCCGCGGGCCACCGCCCGTACGCGATCTTGCGTCGGCGGGCGAGTTGCCAATCGGCCGAGCACATGTCGGTGTACTTGGTGGGCGATGTCCCGCACACGCGGCACACACCGTTGCCGCCGTGCCGGGCATCCTCTTTGGTTCCGCGACGCCGTCGGGTACCTGGGTTAGGGTTCATCTTGGACACGTTGGATTCGCTACCTTTCGTCGTCAGTTCGTCACCGGGACGCCGGGCCCTCCTCGTCAGGGGCCCGGCGTTCTGCTATCCGGGGTCGTTGTGGAGCAGGTCGTCCATGTCGGGGTCGTCGGGATCGTCCTCGACGTGGGCCGCGTGGACCGGCACGACGCCGTCGACACCGGTGCCCACGAAGAACGCGTCCCGTTCGTGCGACGACAACCCGGCGGCCGCAAGGATCGCCTCGGACAACATGCCGAACCCGTCGCGGATCGCCGCGGCGAGCGTCTGCGTCCGCTCGTCCTCCTGCGCCCGGCGCGCCTCCATCGCGGCGGCCGCGTCGTTCGCCGCCTGCTGCTCCTTGGCGACCTCGGGCGGTACCCACCCGGCGGGTGCGCCACCCCAATCGCGACCGGCTCGACCGCCGCCGATGGTGCCGCCGCTCATCGTGCACCCCGGATGTACTTGTCGCGGTGGGTTAGCAACGGGGCCAACGTGTTTGGGTTGTCGGCGTGCTTGCCTGCGGCGGCGCGCGCACCGGTTCGGCACGTCGGCGTCGGCAGTGTGTGCACCTGCATTTGCCACTTCTTGCCGAACATGTGGCCGCACTCGACGCACGCCCAGATGACCTCGACGAACTTCGCGCAGAGGCACTCGTCGCGTTGGTCCTTGTGGGTGAGGCACCCGCAGACGCGGCAGTGTCGGTCCTCGGGGCAGAGGCACGCGGCGCATAGGCGGCGGCCGTCGGCGTCGCGGTAGGCGAGGGCCCCGGGTGGCATTGTGTCGTCGGCGACGACGTCGATGCCTGCGATGGTGGTGATGGACCGGGTGGGCGCGTTGATGGTCATGCGGTGGCGTTGAGCAGGGCGATGACGTCGGCGCGTCGGTAGCGGCGTTGGCCGCCGACGGTGCGTCGGGCGGGCAACTTGCCGTCGGCGACCCATCGGGCGAGTGTGCGGATGTCGACGCCCGCGAGGCGTGCGGCCTCGGCGGGCCGGATGAGGGCGTAGTCGTCGGTGTCGTGTTTGTCGTCGGGCATGTGGTCGACCGTAGACCAAACTGGACATGCCGGGCAACCCGTCCGGCCGGATTGGTTGCCTTGCGACCACATTGTGGTACGTTCATCACATGCCCAACACCACCACCGCCGCCGCCCCCGAGTTCTGGATCGAGTCGGACCGCCCCGACCGCGGACCGTTCCCTACGTGGGATGATGCCCGCGCAGTCCAATTCGACCTCAGACTCATCGGCAGCTCGATCGTCGAACGGTAGACCACCCCGACCGGCCCGCAACCGCGGGCCGGTCACCCAACCACCACAACAGGAGAAACGACATGCCCACACCGTCAGATGCGCGCCGCAACACACCGGTGCCGCCCGCCGTGGCCGCCGCCGCTGCCGCCGCCTGGGTCGCACACGATTCGCGCACGTCCATGGCGGCCGACGCCGCCGCCACCATGGCTCGGTACATAACCCAGCTGCCGACCACCGACCGCATCGGGCTGGCGCGCCGACGAGTTGGTAACGCCACCTTGAAATTTCGCTACGGCAGCATGGCCGGACCCGCACCGAAGCCAGACACCGACTACGACGAGGTCGAGTGGCTCAACCGGCTAGCGATGTGGCTGGAGGACTTCGCCCGGTGCCTATCCGACGGGTGCGACGCCGCCAACAACCGCATCCGCGAGGGCGACAAGGTCGTCGCCGACGTCGCGGCGATGCGCCGGGTGCTCGGACTGTGACCGCGTTCCGGGCCGGGCAGCCGGTCGTGTGGGGCGATCTACCGTTCGTCATCATGACCGCCCCCGACGGGTACATCGGCACGGTGTCGGCGTTCGACGGCACCGTGCCCGATCTGGACGACGACGCGGTGGCGTTCACCGGCGATGCGGGCG
>Ga0172380_10006288_pt1 | contig 13894 bp, 30 predicted proteins | sample Leawe162metaG_FD_119747 | JGI IMG/M metagenome (GOLD analysis project Ga0172380, IMG submission 119747) | Leachate microbial communities from a municipal landfill in Southern Ontario, Canada - Leachate well 162 metaG | ecosystem: Engineered > Solid waste > Landfill > Unclassified | place... | reverse complement strand
GCCGGTCTCCGTGGCGCCGTGCATCTCGGTGCCCTCTTCGCCGGCGGCCTTGTTGGCGTTGCTGTCGTACTGGAACCGGATGCATCTGTCGAGCGCGTCCAGCGTGGACGGCCCATACTTGTGATGCCCGGCGTACTCTTGAATTCCTTGTTCTTCTGGCATGTTGGCTCCTGTGTTAGCCGATGGACAGGCTGGTCTTCTTCACCTCCTGATAGGAGATCGGGTGCGTGCGCCCGACAATGACTTCGTACTCGCCGAAGCCGAGAGCCTTGACCGCGTCGCGTATCGCCTTGGCATCGCCGGTGGTCGTGGCCTTCACGATGAAGGTGTTGGTCTTGCTGACCAGATCCTCGTCCCAGACGCCGATGAGCGCCTTGACGGGCACAGGGGCTTTGCGTTCCTTGGGTTCAGCTTTCGTCGTTGTGATCTGCTCTTCCATGTTAGTCCTTGTTTTTGAGTTTTTGATGACCTGTAGTTGGGTCTATGGCGTCTATTGTTTCATAGTTGCGCTGGTGCTGTCAACACCAATCTTTTCTCCTTTCTTTGCTGCGCATCGAGGGATAAAGCACCGCTCCTCCGGGCGCATCGTCCCGGTCGTGCGGTCGAGCCCGTTGCGAATGCCCGCGATGTCGTGACCGAAGTCAGCGAGCGGCGCGTTGAGCAGCTTGTCGAGATCCAGCGGCTGTATCGTGGTGTGATACAGTAGCAGGTCCATCGAAAGCGACAGCGAATCCAGCGTGCTGTAGTCCTCTTTTGCGCGTGTGAGGATGTCGTCGAGCAGCTGAGCCTCGCCCGACTTCAGCTTTGCGTGGAGCGCGGCCCAGTCAATGGGCGCTTGCTCTGCTGGCTTCTTCGGCTTGCGATCACGTGCTTTCTGCATCGCTTCATCGATCGCCGTATGCACACAGGTCAGATCATTGATGGCTGTCCGCACGACACGTCGCGCACGCTGTAGCTGCAGCGCGTTTATCGACTTGGGTTCGAACGTATCACGCAGCTCGCGTACGACAAAGACGGCGAGCGTGTCGCCACACGCCTCTCCGATCTCGCTCGCCTGTTTGATCATGCCGGTGTCGGGATACCCAGAGTCGGCGATTTTCAGCAGTTTTTCAAGCTTCATTTCTGTTTGCCTTTCTTGGTGATTCCGTTCGGCCAGACCACGAGCAGCTCGATGCCGCACTCGGTCTGGATCGCGATCTTCATCTCGTACTTGTCGGCGATCGTCTGCACGTACGGCGTGAGCTTGCGCAGCAGGCGTCGCTGTGCGCGTTCGTCGTTGCACCGCACCGATTCTTTGCGCGTCAGCGTCCAGAACCAGAGGTCGCCGTTGAACGAGAGCGCCCTTCGGGCTTCGAAGTTGTCCAGCGCCTGCAGATCGATCTCGTGCTTGCCGCTCTTGAACACGGTCGCGATGTGAGCCGGGTCGCGCAGGACGCAGAGCGCCTGCAGCATCGCCGCCAGTACGCGCTGCCGCTTCGGCGTGTCGCCCTTGTCGATCTCGAACTCCATCTCCCACGTGACCGGGATGTCCTCAGTGTGTAGTTTCATGGTTTCTCCTTTATGGTTATGTACTCGGGGCTTCCGCTGTCTTCGCCGGTAATGGCGCGTTCGTCGCAGATGCAACAAGAGAACATATCCTTCGGTTCCTCGTTCACAAACCCTGCGTCGCGTACCCGCTTTGCCACAGCTTGTAGCGCTGCGTCTACGTTGGCCTCCTCAACATCGATGTAGATGCAAAGGGGTGTTATTCTATACTTGGGCATAGCCCTCCTTAGTGCCGGTTGAACACAGTTGATTCACCGGCTTTGATGTTCCAGCAGAGGCCGCATTTGTCGCAGCCGCCGCTGCATTCCTGCACGCTTTTGGGTATGCGCTGGTCGGACACTTTGCCCTTCCGTTTGTCGCGCATGTATGCGACCGGGAACCTGTGCTTCAGGTCCTCCGGGAGTTCGAGCCCCGGCCATGCCGACATGACGAGCGACAGGTTCTCCGGTGCCTCGTGCCTACCCAGCAGACTCAGGAAGTCATACCGCTTGGTGAAGCAGAGGAACCGGGTGTCATTGTTGTCATTGTTGTCATGCGCCAACCGGACCATCTGCTTCAGGTACGGGAAGTCGATGATGTCGCCAGAGACATGCCACCGGAACAACTCCGGCTTCGAGATCGCCACGGTCGCGTGGATGAATTTGAAATACAGGTCGCGATCGTTCATCATGATCCTGTAGTTCTCGTCCCACGCGTCACGGCAGTTCTGCCTGAACTCGTAGAAGCGACGGCCGTAGCAGCCGTCGTTGTAGCAGGGGATGCCTGGGGCGCATGTGATGCCGGGCGGCAGTGCGATGTTCATTGTTCGCCCGAGCTTGGTGTTGCCTCGTTGAATGTGCACCTTGGGTTCTTTCATATTCCAGCTTCCTCCATGAGCAGCAGCATGACCTCACGAAGACGTGAGTCTGTCGGGGCTGGGTCGTCCAGCAGCCTAGCGTGGCACTTGTGACACTGCTCTGTGTCTGTATCGTGTATGTAGTTTACGTCACACTCGCAGTCCCAGAAAAAGGGCGTCGTTGTTGCGTCCGTATCCGGGATGGCCTCCAGCGCCTTCTTTACGTCGGCCCATGTTGTCACTGGCCTCGGCTTCGGGGTGCAGTAGTTTTTCACGTGCCGTTCGACTATGCCTGCGGCTTTGCTGAAGTCATCAGCCTGCTCTTCAGTGAACGCATCGGGGTCGTTGTCTTGCATGATCCCAATAAGTTCAAGCATCGTTGCAAATGCGTCGCTCAGCCGCTTTGCAGCTTTTGTGATTTCTGTTTTATCCACGATCTTTTTCCTTTCCGTACCGGCGAGCCTCGGGTGATCGACGCTGCGGTCGGCAATGCCGCCGCCGAGTCGTCGGCCAATCGGCGTGTTTGAGTCATCGTCTCCGTACATGTTATGCTCCTTTTGCTCTCCGTTTCTTGGGTGCCGGGTATGTGATGCACCACGAGTCGAACGAGTCGCCGCTCGCCGTGTGCATGATCGAGCAGCCGATGGCCGTGAGGACGCCGTGGTCGCCATCGTAGCAGCTCATGCCGACGCCGTCGTCGAAGCGCGGCGGATAGATACCGTCGCGACATCCGGTCGCGCCGTAGGGTATCATGACGCCTTTGGCATAGGCGCGGGTCAGCACGCCGAGCAGGCACTCGTTGAGCAGGTGGGCCACCACCGTGCTGTGCTTGTCGTAGCCACAACCCCCGCACGTGGTTTCAAAGGTGCGGAAGGTTCCGTCCTTGCAATGCACTCGCGCCTTCGCGTGCGGGTTGTACCCCCACATGCGCGACTTCTTCCACTCGATGTTGATGACGATGCTCTCGGGATCGGGCATGGCCTCGATCCTCTTCCACTTCGCGAGGATCTCGTTCACGTACTTGGCTAACCGCCTGTCGCGATTAATCTTCTTGCCGTGCTCGGCAGCCCATGCTTCATCGCGGTCCACGCGTGCGAGGCATTCCTTTTCGATGGCCGTTGGATTCATCAGTTGTTTCATGTTGTTAGCTCCTTATTTGGCGTCTCTTTCGGCGTTTGTTTAGCACTCGTTGATTTAAACGTGTGCCCACAGAAGTAGCAGTGGGCAGTTTGCGGGGTGCCATACCACTCGGTGCCTCCTCCGCATACTGGGCAGTCATTGGGAGGCTTCGAATAGTCGATGTTGTTTTTGCTTGACACCACGGACTCCAGGAGTACCCCTCCTGGGACTCCCTCGACCATGATCATGACGGAGTGTCCACCCATGACCCATGCTTCCGAGCGTGTCTTCGTTTCGTTGCCCATGCGCAGCGGATCGACTAGCTTGTACCGGGTGACCGGCGTTCCCACCGGGTGTTCGGCGTTCCATTCGGCCGCCGTTGATTCAAGATTCTCTATGATCGGTTTTCTCATTGTTTTTATTCCAGCCACGTGTTTACTTCCAAAGCAAACGTTTCCGTGTTTGCGTTCTGCATCTCAGGATCTTTCGAGCACTTCTCGAAGACCCGCTGCACTGTTGCCAATCGTTTGCCGAGGGCAAAGGGCATGTCATCACAAGTTCCGATAATGGTTTTATGCGAGATTGTAATCAAGAAACGGAACGGGTAAAAGTACCATCTACTCCCCATGTCGTTATTGTATTCCCACGCATCCACCTCATTGTCGAACACCGGATGCTCAATCTGGGTTTCGCCGTCGAAACTCATACAGCATAGTTGATATAGTTTCATTGTTTCCTCCACTTGTTTAAAGCGTATCGCCTGCTATGGTTTCGATGCAGATTTCGCTTCGTGTGTTATGCAGCTTTAGCATCCGCCCAGTGCACACAGTTTTCAAGGCCGCTTTTAGCTTATCTCTAAGATCACCCCATGTGTCTGAGACGTAGTCTCCGTTCGCGTCGGTTTGATGCGAAAGATCTACAATATATGACGCGAATACTTTGCCTGGATTGCTATCAAATTTGACGAGCGTGTTTAGACGAAATTCCACTAGACCGTCAAATTCGATCGCGCCGAGCAGTGCACTGAAGTTTTTTGCCCCCATAGGTGGTTTCATGTTTTAAAATCCGCCCGTAAGGCTGATCTCCATGCTTACTGTGTCGCTTCGGGTCGTGAACACGATCCCGTGGATGACTAGCTGGGCGATGAAGATCGCCGCCAGTGTGATGCCCTGCTCCGTCATAAGGAACGTGACCCCGTTTTTCATTTAAATCCTCCGATGTCTTGTTTGCACATGCGGTCGTACAGAATCACGTTGACGCATGCAGCCAGATTCAGGCAGCCGTTGGTCGGGATGTAGATGACATCCCGGCACCACGACAGCACACGGGTTCCCAATGTTGCGTCCTCGGCGCCGAAGACGTAGAAGGCGCGCTCCGGATGCTTGTATGTCGTCAGCGGCGTGGCATCATCGACGAGCTCGACGGCTACGGGCACGCAGTCGTAGGGTATCACGTCATGCAGATCGTCGACTTGCAAAAACGGAAGCCTGCGAAATGCGCACATCGTGTCAGTCGCCGCGCGTTTGTACCTATGACCCGAGATCGCGACCATGTCGGCGCCGAACACCCCCGCCGCGCGGAGCACGGCGCCGATGTTGTAGTCGGTCTTCGGATTGTCGAGTCCGATGCAGCAGAAGCCCCGTCGCCGGGGCGGTAGTAGGTTGATCATTTCTTCTTCCTCCTTGTTGCTTGGATCTTGAAGTCTTGCACGACTCCGAGGTGATCACAGGACTTGCAGACGCAGGTGTCGTCGTTATCCCACTCGATGTCATACCCTTTGGCAATGTCGGTGCCGTCGTCCGTGACTTCGAGCATGGCGTGACAGCCGATGTTGAACGGTTCGAGGCTGCCGCACTTGGGGCACTTCATTCCCGCGAGACAGTTGGTGTTCTTTTTCTTTGGCATATTATCTCCTTCGGCAACTTTATTTTACCTGCGACATATAGCTCTTGTTTGTATTGACGCGTACTGCGCACTGCGTCTGTGTGTTCTTCACGGGTAATGTAGACGGTCCCGCGCTCCCGGCGCAGCCGCACGTTCTCCTCCCGCTTGTCCGGGTGCCAGATGAACTGCACGGTGCGCTTGGACACGTTGAACCGCTTCGCCGTCTTGTTCGCCGACAGGACGCCGAAGAGACCGCGGATTTCCTCGGTCTGCTCCGGCGTCAGCTTGCGGCGGCGGTCGTAGACGGTGTCTTCGATCCGGGCACGCTCGCTTATGTAGGGCATCAGAGAGGTTCCCCTTTCTCATCGGTGAACACGTAGCCTTCCTCCTCGATCAGCGTGTCGACGTGATCCATCATGCCGTTCTCTTTCGGATCACTGCCAAGGAATCCCCAGCAACTGTCGACTTCGACCCACTCGTCGTGTTCGACGGTGGTGCCGTCGGAGCGCTGCCCCGTAAGCTCCACCTGTTCCTCGGCGACAAAGCCCCAGGTGTCGCCTTCGAGATACTGGGCGAATGCCTTGACGCTGCCTTGGAAGTTGCTCTGTATTGCTGCCTTGCGCACCTCGGTGTCCTCTTCGCCCCAGATTTCCTCCGCCTCCTCTTTGGTGAGGTAGATGAATCCGGACTGCCCGCTGTCCCAGCGGTCGTCGAAGGGCGACAGCGAGATGGTGGCGCCACTATGCACATAGGCGTACACCGGCAGCCCGAAGAGCGAGCCGTCGGCGATGCTGTTGCGGATCTCGTCCATGCGTTCCCGCGTCACCGCCTCAGTGCCGAGGCACTCGCGCGACTTCGAGAGGTAGGCGATATGGATACAGTCGTCCTCCCACTGGTAGTTTGCGTCGTGGCAAATCCGGATGCGTTTCGTGATGTCTGCTTTGTTCATTGTTTATCTTCCTCCTGTCTCATTTGCTCGCGCAACTCGCGCCATTCCTCATCGGGGCCACTGTAAGCCAGCTCGCCGGTTTTCTCGTCAGTATACCAGTAGCCGAAGTCAAGCACATCGTGTTCGCCCTGCAGAGTCTCGCCGAAGTAGTGGTTGCGCCATTCTTCGACATCGATTTTCGCAGGCAGTTCATCGGACCATTCATCTGACAGGCTAGTGTACGACACGACGCCGGTATCGGCGTCGGCTGTAATGGTGCCGTGAGATGACCGCAATGTGAATTCTTTCATGCAGTTTTCTCCAAGTCCTTTTTGTAGAGCTGCTCCATCTCGTCATAGGCGAGAAAGTGGCAGCCGACTGTGCAGTCGCCATTGGGCTGCACGCTGTGAAGCGTGTAGTTGCCCACGGAAACCCGGGGCACGCTGGCCGCATCGCGACGTCCGTCTCGGACGAGCTGGCATACGGCGAACAAAGCGCGCGCGGCGTCCACCGGGACGACTGCGCCTCTGCTGGTCTCGACATTGGTTCCATCCTTCGAGAAGCGCACGTAGGTGTGCTGCCAACCCAAGAACGAATAGCTGAGCTCGCGATTGCGCCAGAGTTCGATGTTCTCCGGGGTTTCCTCGATGCGGGGGTGCCGGTCTTCCCAGCTCCTTCTGCGTGCCGCCGGGCGCGCGGCGACGCTGGCGTTCCAGCGCCCGCTGTTGGCTTCTTCGGCGGCGGCGTTCAGCTTGTACGTGGCCGCAGTCCGCTGCTTGAGCTTGAGGAACACGGCGACCTCATTCGTCTTGCGCAGGTACATCGCAAATTTCACCCACGCGCACGCACGGGACGAGTACGCCTTCGCCTCCTTGACCTTTTTCGCTTTCTTGGCCAGCAGCGTCAGCATGTACTTGTAGCACTCGCGGATTCCCGCGATGCTCTTGAGCTCGTTGGCGTGCGAGCAGCCGTAGTATCCGCCTGCGGGCACGTCGACGTGGACAAATGTCCAGAGGTCATGCGGAAGCGCACAGCGATAATGTGACTTGTGCCTCATCGTGTAGCCGGAGTTCCGGATCCCGTCATCCACCATGACGCAGGTGCCGTGGTCGCGCTTTTTGTCCGGGTACTTGACCGCGACGACTGTGCTCCAGCTGTACGCCACGAGCCCCTCGAAGCTCATGTTTCCCTGCTTCTTGTGATACTCCGGGTCTTCGTTGCGCGCCCAGATATGCTCGATTGATTCTCTCATTTGATGGTCTCCTTTAATTCTCGGGGTTGATGTTGTTGTGATCGCCTTCGAAGACGGCGACTGATGCGAAGTCAAGCGGATTCGTCTTGGCGCCCTCGCCAGCGTCCTCGGGTGTCAACCCGAACCCTGCGATTTCAAGCACCGCCTCTTTTCGTGCAGCGGCGAGCGCCTGCTTCGGCGTTTTTGCGGGGACACATGTGGTGAAATACCGCGCCTGCCCGTCGGTCATGTAGTCCGGGAGGGATAGCACGACGGTATACTTGCGCGGAAGCGGGTGTCCGCCGCGGCGGACTTCCTCGTATTCCTCGGCGTTCAGCAGCGCACGGCGCGCAGCATAGTTGGCGCACCGGAGCTGCCGGTGCTTGCTGTCGAGATGCCATGCGTCATGGGTCTCGTCGTAGCGCTCGACGACATACCACGTTTGCTCGTCCATCGCGCCGCGCCTGCGGATGCGAAGCGTTGCATATTCGTTTTTGAATGTTGTCATAGTGTCTCCAGTTCCTCGGGGGTCAACGTCTCATAGTCGGCCCCGCGTTTGATCCACATGTCACACGAGAGATACACTCGCACGATGCCGAGCGAGTTGGGGTCGATAAGCGCCGTGTACTCACCGGGGAACTCATGCTCCTCGGTGAATCCGACCGCCCTCAACTTGCTGATGAGCGTCGCCCGTTTATCGAGCTGCGCCTGCGACACGATATAGAATTTCTCTGCATCCCCGTTAAGTTTTCCCTCGCCGTCGATCAGCCCGATGCCGCTGTTAGCGGCGGCGCACCAGATCAGCCACTGTTCGCGGCCGCTTGGGAACACATCGTGTTTCACAACATATGCACTACTGCTATAATGCACCGTGTGCCCGGCGATTACCGCCGCTTTGATTTCTTCAGGTGTCATGTCGGCTCCTGTACCGGTTGGGTTTTGGAGAACCGCACCGCCTCAGTGCGGTGCTTGAATGTGCGGCAGCACAGCCACCCGAATCGTGGGTGGCTGTGGTACCGAATGAGATATTTGTGATCTGCGGGCATCCCGGGGCGCGCGTTGTCCAGAGTGATGGGTTCTATGACGAACTTCTTCATGGGTACTTTCTTAACTTGCACACAGACACTTTTGCACAGCGACCCCATCGGTATCTTTGCGCAACAGCCAATATCGCAACCGCTATCCTTCTTATGCGGGTATGCGTGGCGGCAGCTTTGGCCGTCGCTATTTCGCTTGTCACATGTTTCTGCGCGTTCACATATCATTAGCTTCTCTTTTGATACGCTCATGCGAATGCCTCCCGTAGTTTGCTGAGCGGGATCTCTTCCGTCTCGCAACACGCGCCCCCATATTTTTCAGTCCATGACCAGTAGATGGAGTCAGTAGTGACTACCAACAACATGCCCTCTGTAGTTTCGGAGTCCATGTCGTCAAGATCGGTGCGCTCATCAGCGATGACGAGGCGCTCGTCATCGTCCTGCGTGATCTCGGGTGCGTCGATCATCACTGGCAATTCCGGGAATATCTCGACCGAATTGTCGAAAATCGAGATCGCATAGGCCGCCTTGGAGACGACTGTCGCCGCTAAGTCCTCGATCTGCTCCAGTTGCTTCAGCGTCAGAGAACCGGCGAAGCAGTTGTGCCCCTCGGCTCCGTATTCCGGGGAGTTCACAACTCCCATGATCGTAATGGCTTCTTTCATTTCAGTGCTCCTTTCGGGTCGTCATAGGCCCAGATTCCCTTCACGTCGTCGATGTACTTGATGTTGAACCGCCCCAGTTGCTCCCTGAGATCGGCCAGTGCGCAGAGCGGCTGGTCCATGCAGGGCGCCCAGCCGAGGCTGCTGCCGTTTTCCACCACTTCCTTGGCGATGTATCCGGCGCAGCCGAAGAAGTATTTTCTGCCCGGGTTCTTACGTTTGCCCATTTTGTTTCACTCCTTGCTGGGTTCGATTTGTTTCACCTTGTCGTAGAGCATCACCGTCCACGGGATCGCGTAGCAGGCGAATGCGAAGCGGGTGTTCATCTCTTGACAGCTGCATTCCCAGAAGTCAGCGAGACAAAGCCACTCCGATTCGAATTCGCGGACCGCGGCGACGGCATCCCACTCGTCACTTGCATTCAGCAGAGTGCTGAGATCATCACGACGTTCCTCCGGGATCTCTTCAAACGTCTCGACTCCGCAGGCGTCGATGGCGCATTGCTTCACGTTCTCTTGAAACTTCGAGATCGAGAATTTCTCCCATCCGTCGCTGGTCTTGTCCGTCGCCTCCAGCTTCTCGGCCCAGTAGCGCGGGTTTGTTTCTAGCTCGGCTCCGTGCGGTCGGAAGAAGCAGAACATGTCAAGCGTTCGCTGGAAGACCCAACAGCCCATGTCCCCGGCCATGGCCAGATATCCCGGCCACGTGTGGATCTCCCAGCTTTCGCAGATCGTATCGGGCCTGCCGACACGCACATGCCGGTAGAGCCCGTCCTCCTTGATCACTGTGAGGGTATGATCCTTGACTTGCTCCAGAAACATCTCTTTGGTGTACATCTTGATTCTCCTGTTACGGTGTTAAGTCATCATCGGTTATTGCGTCGTTGAAGCTGTCGATGTTGTTCATTTTGCGCTTCAGCGTCTGCGCCACCTTCTCTTGCACGGTGCCCGCGGCCAGCACGAAGTACTGGGCGGCGTGCGTGCCCTCGCATCGCAGGATGCGGCCAAGACACTGCTTGACCGTGGACGCGTTCCACGACGGCAGGATCAGCGAGATCCTGGGCCTCTGCTTCAGCACGTCGTGGAGCGAGAGCGATGCTCCGCCGGCCTGCGTCATGACCGACATCACGTGAATGTCATTGCGCTGAAAGGCGTCGATGCCTTGCTGGCGCGTGAGTTCCTTTTGTCCTCCGTAGATGTTTGCGAAACGCAGCCCGCGCTTTGTCAGTGTGGCTTCGAAACGCTCGCGCGCCTCGGTGTAGCTGAAGAAGACGACGGGGCTGTTGCCGTCCTCCTCGTACCCGGCGGCGAGTTCAGCCACGGCTTCCGCCATGACGAATTCCGCACGCTGGCAGGCGCGTCCGAGCTCGGCCCGGTCGTCGAGCGCCGTAGTCTTCATCCGCATCGACATCTCTTCGTAGGCGCGGCGTATCTCGGCCGTGTCGCGGCTGCTGAGATCCAGCAGGATCGTGTCGAGCGTCTGCGTCGGGAATCCGGGGATGTCCTCGGCCCGCATGGCCATGAACTTCTCGCCCATGGACTGGCGGATGCGCGTCATGATTTCCTTGGACTCATCCGGGTCCCGGGTGAATTGGAATACTTGACGCTCGTTCGCTCCCCAGCCGATCGTGACGGTGCGGCAGCCGTTGGCTCTGCACCAGCTGTAAAAGCTGCCCGCGTTGTATTCATGTAGTCCGGTCCACCACCCCAATGCCCGCAGCTTCAGCGGGCTGTCGGCAAGAGTGGCGGACATGGCGTGCAACCGGATACTTGAGTAGGCTTTGAGGTCGGCCAGTGCCTGAGTCGTGATGCCGTCGACGCCCGAGGCGCTGCGATGCGGCTCGTCCCAGATCACGGTCGTGCCATCGGGCAGCGACCATTTGGCGCCGCGCGTATAGTACCTGCAGCCGCGCGGCGTCGAGATCTTCTCCGGGTTGATCACATCGACAAGCTGGTCGGCGACCCCCATCGCCTCCGCGACGCGTCTCCATTGCGTCAGGGAGACCTTGGGCGCAACGACTAGATGGGGCCCGCCGGTGAGCTTCGCCGCGGCCAGCGAGATGACGGTCTTTCCTGAGCCAGTTGGGAAACCGGAGATGAACACCCGGTCTTTCGTCAGACTGCGGACGACGGCGTCGACCAGCGGCAGTTGCCAGTCATAGGGTTTCATTTCAGTGCCTCCTGGATCTGTTTGCGGATCTGGCGTTCCTTGCGCTTGTCAGCGGCTTCCTCACGCTGTTGCCGATGCAGCTCCACCGCCGTGATGAACGACAAGACTTCATCGCGGATGGCGCCGGAGTACCAGACGGCGCGTACTCCGCAATTGGCCTCGTTAATCGCAAAGAAAGAAACACCGGTAGACTCGCCCGATATCTGTGGATGGATTATTTTGAGCGTGAACTGGACATTGTTACGGCTGCAACGAGAGCACCGGGCGAGCCCACGCTCATAGTCCTGAGTCCAGCCTTTGTCGTCGGCGGGCCAGCGTTTCATGACGGCGCGGGCCAGCGTTGCATCTTTGTCGTTAGGTGTTTTCATGTTCCTCCATTCCTTCCGTTACATATTGTGTAAGCTGCTTCATGACCCTATAGTAGGTGTCCTGTTCGCGTCTCACTCTGAGGAGTTCCTTGCGTTGCCCACATTCGGCGATGATGTCGCGCACATATGTGCGCACGTCGATCTCGCCGCGGTCCCAATAGGATATTCTCAGGGGCCCACTGGAGTCTTGGATCACCAATTCAACCCATCCGGTGTACGTTTCCAGTGAGTATGCAATCGAGCCGATGCGTATTGCCGCCGCAGCTTTGCACTCTGTGCTCCAGTCGGGACTGCTCGGCGGTGCCGCTTTCATCAGCGCCCGCATGATCTCCATGTCCCGAGCCAATTTGGCTTCTTCCTGTGCTGTCATGTTTTCCTTTCCGCAGCGCGCCTCATTGCGCGCCGCTCGGCTTTCTTTTCGATGTACTCGATGAGTTCATCGGTGACCTTGGTTTCTTCATCGTCGTAGAGGCCACCGTCGTAAGCTTTCATATCTGTGATCACCGCATCGACTTCGGCTTTAATTGCCTCGTCTGCCGCTTTGTTCATGTTTTCCTCTTTGTGACTACGACGTTAATGCCTCGCTCCATAAGCAGCCCGAGCGCGGCCCGGCTGACTTCCTCGCTGGGAAGCAACCCGATATAGTTCGTGACTTTGTGCACCCAGAGCTTCTCTGGCCGCCCCGGGTAGCAGTGGACTTCGACGACAGCTGGTCTCATTGCGCTCATAGCAGTTCGATCCCTTCGATTCGTGTTTCCTCAACCCATTTGCGGATCCCCGGGAAGAAATAGGGTCCCGTGTCTCTGTCGCCCTCGACATCGAATGCGACGAGATGCCATTCAGCGCCGTTGATCTTGACCAAGCTCTCGAGTTCGTCGCATTCCTCAGTGTCGGCATGGGCGACGACAACCGTCTTGCCGACGAGCTCCGGGTCATCGGTGAACACGCCGTTGATGCATCCACCTTCCATTTGAATTACGATCATTTCATGTAGTCCTCTTTCGCGTCTGCCCACGCAGTAGTGTAGACATAGCCGTAGGATGCGGCGCAGGTCGCCCGGGCGTGGAATCCGAGCTTCCCGTCATCGATGCTGAACACCTTGTCGCTGCTCGCCGGAACACCGGCAGACCACCGGTTTATTTTTCGGAACGCCTTGACATGCCAGCTGATAAATGCCTTCTTCCGCTTATTGAGTTTCTCAGGGCATTTTCCTACAATAGCCCCGTTGTCGTCGATATACTGCATTTCCGTGCGATCAGGCAGCAGATCGATGTAGTCTCTTTCCTTGATGCCGCGTGCGCCCCAACGGATCGGGGCGGCGGCCGGTACGGTCGTCGCTTCAACTTCTCCCCACATGTGAACCTCCCTAGATCATGGTATATCCATAGCTGTCGACACGAAAACAGGCGAAGGGACACTGGTTCCCGTTCGCCTGTTTGCATTTGCGACAGCTGGTGTAATCGCGGCTGATGAGCCGCAGGCACGCCTCCCGCCGTTCCAGTACGCATAGTCTGGCACGTTCGCATTCTTTGCGCGAGTGGGGGCATGTGTCATCGTCGGTCATGTGGTTTCAATTCACGCACTTGTGAAGATGTGACTGATATGCCGATGATGATACTCTCTTTTATCCCAGATTGAAATGGGATTTTTAGTCACCGAACACGATGTCGCGCATCGCGTTCGTGCACTTGGCAAGCAAGGTGCCAAGCACTTGCTGCTTGAACACCATCGCGGGCGTCGTCATCTCCGGGCACGGAACCGACGCCAGCTGGCCGATATACGCCAGAAGCTTTTCCTTGTCGGGAGTCGCCTCTGCACGGGCGAGTTCCTTGGCTTTCGCCGTGGCCTCAGCCTCAAGCTGTTCACGACGCAGCGTTTCCTCGGCCGCAGCCTTGCGTTTGGCGGCCTCCGCCTCCTCCCGCGCCTTGGTCTCGGCGTCGATGCGCGCCTTGGTCTCGGCAGCGAGCTTTGCTTCCAGCGCGTCGCGCTCGGCCTTGGCTTCGGCAGCGGCTCGGGCTTTGGCAAGCTCGGCTTTCCGGGACTCCTCGGCGAGCTTGGCTTCCAACACGTCGCGTTCGGCTTTGGCCTTGGCCTCCGCAGCTGCACGTTCAGCTTC
>Ga0172380_10006287_pt1 | contig 13896 bp, 25 predicted proteins | sample Leawe162metaG_FD_119747 | JGI IMG/M metagenome (GOLD analysis project Ga0172380, IMG submission 119747) | Leachate microbial communities from a municipal landfill in Southern Ontario, Canada - Leachate well 162 metaG | ecosystem: Engineered > Solid waste > Landfill > Unclassified | place... | reverse complement strand
GGCACCGGTCGAAGTGGTTTCACGACCTGCTTTTATTGCAAAAAATTCCAGTGTAGGAATGGATTGCAAGAAAAAAGCGATACTTTTATCAGCATACTTACATAATCGCGGTATTCCATACCGTTTAATTGCATCTTCAAAAAAATTGAGCGGTCGTATTCACCACGTTTTCCCACAAGTTCAGCTTGCAGGAAATTGGTACAATTTCGATGCAACATACTCAAATTATAAACCGTTTCAACTAAAAACACTTACTAAGGCGGAAATATTATGATTGTTTCCTTATCCGGTAATACTCCTCAGTTAATATCAATGGAAGGTGAAAACGTTTCAATCGGCGGAGAAACGGTTTCATTATCGGGTTATGCTGAATTAATGGGAATCGATCGGCGGGACGTTCAATTGATCCGGCGGGGATATTTAACACTTCCAGAACGTCGATATTTTTATAGTAAGTACGCAAACAATCCTGAATTAATGGGATTTCTTCCCGCTCTTCTCGCGGCGATACCGGTAGTTTCTGCAATAGGAACCGGAATCGGAAGTATTGTTTCGTCATTTAAAGGGAAAAAAAGTTCTCCTCAAAATGCACAAGTGTCAGCGGACACAACAGCGCTTCAAGCGCAAGTTGCAGCACTTCAGGCGCAACAAACAGCTGTTGAAACCGCAAAAGCTCAATCAGCACAAACAAACAAAACTTTAATGATGATAGGTATACCGGCGGCGGCACTTATCGCAATCATGCTTTTAAAGAAAAAATAACCGGGGGAAAGTATGTCTTATCCTTGGAATAATGATGATTTCGACCAGAGTATAACCAGTGAAGCGGGAACAATGCAGGAAGTTTCACGGGCCGTGAATATGGGATTTTTCAATGATCCGCTCATTTCAGCGGAAATTGATAATATGGTTCAAACCGCTGAAATAATGGGTTATGATTTGACTGATCCGGAAATAATGGGGTCATGGTTGACGAACCTTTTTTCAAAAGTAAAAGGTGCGGTCAAGGGTATTCAGAACGTTTCAATTTCTACATCTTCCGGAATAACTCAAGTAGGTCCAGGGGGTGTTTCTTATACATCGGCACCGGCAACCGTACCGGCGGCAGCACTTCCGACAACAACGCAAAAAACTATCGGGGATTATCTTAAAAATCCTTATGTAGTGGCGGCACTGGTCGGAATCCCTGTATTGCTTATTGTCTTGAAAAAAAGGAAAAAAAGCAAAAAATGAAAATTAATCTTTCAGGTGAAAACGTATCAATGGGCCGCTGTCAATCGGCGGTTATGTCGGGAAGATTGACACCGCAAGAAATTGAATATATCATTAATCACGGGCCTTATCCACCTGATGTCATGCGTGAATATATGAGCGGTTGGTTTTCAGATGTGGCAAAAAGTGTCGGTTCAGCAGTTTCTACAGCGGCAAAAAGTGTCGGTTCAACCGTATCAAGCGCGGCAAAAAGTGTCGGTTCATTTGGAAAAAGTATGGTTTCAACATGGAATAAAGCACCATTGCCTTTAAAAGTTGTTTCATTGCTTCCGGGAATGTTACCGGCAACGCTTGCAGCGGCGGCAGTGAAAACAGCAGTAACACCATATATACAGGCAAAAGCGCAACAAGCGGCAATGCAGAAAGCTGGTGTCACTCAGGCGCAACAAGTACAGGCAATAAAGGCAACGGAACTTGCACGCCTTGAAACGGAAAGGGTTGCACTGCTTAAAAAGCAGGAAGATGAAAAGGCAGCACTTGCAGCAATAGCGGCACAATCTCAAACGGTTGCAGCAATACCAACAACAGGAACAACACCGACAAGTACAAGTAACATCGGTAAAATACTTGCAATCGGTTCACTTGCTCTTTTGCCTTTATTATTTGGGGAATCATGAAAATTTCTCTCTCAGGCAATAATGCTGAATTGATGGGAATTTTTGGCTTTTCATGGCCGGAAAAAGTTGCTGCATTTATGCAAAAGCGCCTGAAGGGAACCGCACTTGAAAGTAAATTAAAATCATTTTGGGGTGCAGGCGGTAAAAATGTTCAGATGATCGAAAATTTGCACCGGGAATATATCGCACTCATGGCACAAGGTAAAAATCCGGTTTCTTTCGCTTTATCACCTGATGCAAGCGGAAACGGCGGGACAATCTCACAAGATACTGTTTTACTTGCTCAATTAATAAACACGAAAACGGCAATTGACAAAACAATAATAGAGGAATTTTTAAGGGCCATTTTTATACTTGCGCGTGATGGAAAAATTCCATACGAAAAATGGAATCCGAAAGGATATTCGGAATCTGAAAAGCTCACAAAAACATTTACAAGTGAACAAAACATTTTCGATAAGATAAAAAGCGGAAGCGGAACCGTGAACGCTCTTTTACTGGTTGCCGGAATTGGTGTTTCCGCTTATTTGTTATCACAATTGAAGGGCTTGACAAAATGAGAAAAATTGATATTTTGAGAATCAGAAAATCAATTGTTTCACCGAAATTTTTTGAAGGTGAAGCGTGCAAAAAACTTATTGACTCAATAAGCAAACAGGCAAAAAAAACCGAAATTGAAGATTCCGAAGAATGGTTAATAATTTGGGCTATAACCGAAGGGGAAGAAAAATAATGGCAACGAAAAAAAAGGCAAAAAAGAAGCGCGTTCTTTCGGCGGCTCAAAAAGCCGTACTTGCTCGCGGTCGTGCAAAGATGGCAGCAAACCGGGGAAGGAAAGCACCGAAACGAAAAGCTTCTCGAAAAGTTAAAAAGTCAAATCCGTCAACGTCAACAGTAATGACAGTTTACGCGGAACCAAAAAAGACAAAACGTAAAAAATCTTCAACTTCGGGGGTCGTTATGGCAAAAAGAAAAAGCTCATCCGGCAGAAGTCGGGTTGCATCGGTCGGAAGGAAAGCAGGAACGTTTATTCGTGATGCAGGAACCGGCGGAATGCTGCGAAGTGCAGGGCTTGCACTTGCTGGCGGTATTGCATCGGGTTTTCTTGTTAATAAATTCCCGGTCAAAGATGCACGCATCAAAGCGGCGCTTCCCATTATTGGCGGAATAGTTCTTTCCGGTACTTTGGGAAAAAGAAACAAAATGGTTAAAGGGGTAGCTGAGGGAATGGTTTTACTTGGTGCAGTTTCACTATTCAAGCAGCTTGCTCCCGGCGTTCCCTTCCTTGCAGGTGAACAGCAATATTATATACCGGCGGGAATCCCTTACATTCCCGGCGGGCAACTTCCGGCACCTGATCAATCAACGGCTGATCTGGGATTCATGGGGGAAAATGTATCAATGGGAATTGACGAATATTACAGCGCTGTAGACTTGTAATATAGTCGCGCAAGCGTAGATTAAAACGATTTTTAAAATATTATAGAAACAGATTTTTTTCATTTTTCAAAGGGGTTTACAATGTCAGGTAGCAGAGAGCAGGCACTAGTAAATACTCAGGTCGGAACTTACGGCACTGAAGGTGAACAGCTTGATTGGTCTTACTACGATACGATTCTTGTTGCGGCGGCAACATTGACACATAGACTTTTCACAAATCCGCTCGGTTCGGCGGGAAAAGCGCTCGATGAAACGAATCTTACGCTTGCCGGTCAAATACCTCAAGGTCAACTTCTCGATGTCCGGGCAATCAAAGTGTTCTATACCGGTTCAACCGTAAAGGCAACCGCGAACGTTTTACCGCTCTATACGCTTCTTGCGCGTACCGTAATATCGATCAAGCTTGCAAACAAGGAAACAATGGGGCAATGGACACTTCAGGAACTTCTTGGAGCTGCGACGCTTGTTCCTTTAACACCGACAGCGGCGGGGGATAACATACCGATTATTCAACCGCGTTATCATGGAATTTTTCCGCTGAACAAGAAACTTATTCTTGCAGCACTTACACCTTTTGAGGTGACATTGACGCATTCGGTTGCGCCTGATGCTTCACTTGCAAACGATCGTATCAAGGTATCTTTGGCCGGAATCCTTACAAGGGTAAGCTAAATTAGCTTTCCTTGTTCAGACGGGTGAGGGGGGAAACTCCCTTGCCTTATTATCTTTCACTTTCTACAGGATAAATATTCATGGTAGTAAAACCATTCTCACAGCGGATTGATCCGAACAAAGTTTTTGACATTCAGAACAGCCAGTATTCAGAACGTCTTTTACTGGCCGATACCGTACCGGCAAACAGTACAAAGCTGGGAAAAGTGACGGTTGCAAACTTAGGACATTTTTTCTGTCAGTTTATTACCGGCAGTTTTTCAACGCTCGACCTTGTCGCGGCGGTCATTACCGACACCGGTTTATCATATCTTTCCGGGCAACTTATGGACGGTTCAGGACAACGAAAGCTTTTTAATGAACCGATACCGCTTGACTTGCTTCTTTCTCCCGGACGTCGAAAGGATCCGACAAGCGCGGCGGTTGTCGCTGATCCAGCGTCAAACGGTCTTTTTTTCCCGCTCGAATTTGAATACATGTTCACGGCAAACAGTGATATACTGTTCAATGTCGTGAATACGTCAAGCAATCCGAACAGCTATGAAATAGTTCTTCATGGTATCCGGGTCGTTTCATCAATGGTTGTCGGAAATCGTATTCAACCGGCGGGCGGACAATTAACGAGAACAACGGTTCAACCTCAACGCAGGGGATAAAATGCCGTTTATCGATATTGAGAACTTGGATTCAATCCGGGAAAGTCAACCATATTTTATTTATAAAAGGATACCGCTTTCAACGGCACCGGCGTATTTCTTTCACCAGATAGATTATGGTTTCTGGTATTTACTAAGAAAAGTATACGTCAAGTATCCTGAAGTTGATGTTACCGGGCTTATTTTCGGGCCGCGTCTTCGGGTTGAATCATATCAGCGCGGTTCAAACAAGATACCGCAAAATGTACCGATACCTTTTGAACTTTTTTGCACTCCCGGCGGTAATAGCGTGACTGTTTCCGCAGGCGGTCAGATGACTGCAACCGCTCCAAAAAACACAAAGCTTCAAAATGTTGTTTATCCGTACCGGGATAATATCGAATTGACAATTACAGGACAAAATACAGTTACACCGGTTCAGGTCGATATTATGTTGCTCGGTTATTTCATACCGGTAAAAAAATTGCGAATGTGGGAAGGGGCACAAGATGCCTGAAATCATAGATGTATTATCGGCACCTATCGGAAAAGGCGCGCAATTCATAGTTAATACAGCGGCGGCGGCGGTAGACTTAACACCTGTAATTATCGGGCTTGCTCAAACTATGGAAGCGGCGGGGGGGGTCAAACGGTTCAGACAGGGTGATAATTTGATCATTCTTTCAGCGGGTTATTTTATACCTGAAAGTTTTGTGATGGCACAGTACAGGGTCGGGGGGCTTAACACTTCCCTTCCTGTTTTATACCTTGCCGGTCAATCCGCTCCGGGGCCGTCAATACCATTGCATTGCTGGGGAAATAGTGGCGCAATGATGTTACCATTTTCAAACTATGAAATTGCGTCAGGTGTTTATCTTAATCCTGAAGACAATAATTTAAACGCGGGAATTACTTTTAATATTCAGAGTTTGTTTCCTCTTATTAATGGCGGCGTTTATCCGCAAGTGTCAATGATAAATGTACCGGCAGCATTAAACGGAACAACAATTCAGGTTACTCCGTTTATTAAAATTCTTCACAACTTTGAATTAACGTGAAGGGGCTTAAATGAGTGTATCATTCCAATTACCGCCACAAGCGCGACTAATCACAACGTCAACTATATTTACCGCACCGTTTAACGTTCCAACACCGGGAAAATATGATTTTAGCAATACGGCAGCTTGTCAGAACGTTTCTGTTCTGGAATTGCAACCGAATAGCGTTTATTTTATTGATCGAATGTCAGCAGGCGGAAACATTACCGAAGAACAATTTCTTGAATCAATCGATTCTTTCCCGCTTCTATACCTGAAAAAATCAATTCGTATTCAGAACGTTTATATGAAACCGATTCCAATTGCTAATTATTTTGATGGCAATGAAACTTCTGCATGGGTATGGAGTGATAAAAAGGATGATTTTCTTCAGTTTTCTTTTCAGGGTGTTTTGAATCAGTTGCCGTCAATGGTCGGTATTGCATCGGTAAAATTGCAGGTCACATTAAATATTTTTGCTGTAGAATCATCATGGTATAATGCAACTTTCCGCGACCAGCTTGCAAAGTCAATCGGACAAGTAAACAGAAGGTAAATAATAATGCCATTATCGGGAACCAGTAGAATATATCACGGCGGCGCAAGTGGCGGAAGGGGGGGGTTTCCTTCAGTTCCGACAGTAACACAAAAGTATCTTTATGAAAGAATATGGATTCCAGCGGATGAATTTAAAGCTGTTTCAAGTAATCCCCCAAACGGGCCATCAACAAGGGTGCTACCTAATGGAGTAAATGAATTCGTATGGATATTTACACCTTCAGAACTTGACATTGCGTTCGCTCATTTTTGCTTGCCGTCTCGATACTGGACTTATGTAGTAGCTGCACCTACAGACTTGAATATCCGTATTTATTGGTATACCGACACTACAGCAGCAACAATTATTTCGTGGCGGTTAATTCTTGGATACTGGAGAGATGGCGAAAGTATGAACGTTGTACCGCCTTTTTTTACTGATCTTAATCAGGCGGCGGGAACTCAATACGCAATACATGTTTCAGCGTATAATAATTTTCCTTTATGGAATCCATCCGGAAGCGTAGCACAAACAGAAGGGTCATTCTACTTGAAGGTTGCAAGGGATGGCGTAAACGCTCAAGATACCTTTCCGGGGGAAGCTTATTTAATAGGCGCATCGGTCGAAATTCCGTTAAAATATCCATAAGCAAGTTTTTCATAAGGGGGTTATCATGGGAGATTACAAAAAAAGAACTACAGTTGTAAAAGCGGCGGCGCCTGCGAGTATTATTATTCTCGGTTCAAATGCTTTGCAGTATGTTTCAGGGCTTCTCGGCGGTCAAATTTCTGATGAAGCTTCTTACGAAATCGTTACTGGGCTTTATGCTGGATTCACCGGGCTTTTTAACTGGTTAAAGAACAGAAGAAAGTAAAGGAGTTTATCATGGCGGAAGCGGTATCTATTGCCAAAGCTCAAGCGGCTGGCCTTGCACTGCAAACAGTCTTCGGGGTACAACCGTCTTTCCTATACAATCCTGATCATGTTAGAATCTACTTTGAACCGGATAGATTAAAAACTGTTCAAACTAAAATTGCATCGATGGCAACGGCTGGGCCTTCAGATGTTCGGGTTGACTGGTTGCCTTTGGTGGCTCCATTGGCAATAAAAAAAGCCTTGCCGTTCGCCGTCGGTTTATTAGTTGCTGGTTATCTATTTGGAAAGCTACAAAAATGATCGGTACTTTTCCAGTAAGAACAATGTTACCTTATTTTATGCCTTATAATTTATTAGATGAAGGAAATTTTGACAGCAAAGAAATTATCAAACAACGCAAGCGCAACCAGCGGGCAAAAAACCGTAATAGAAAAAGCAAAAAATGATTACACCGAAAGATTTACAATTATTAAATGAAATTGCTGTTCGCTTAGGTGTCGCATACGCTGATTTATTCAGCTTAATAAATTTTGAATCGGGTTTTGATCCGCAGGCGAAAAATCCGAAATCATCGGCACGCGGTTTAATTCAATTTATGGACGCAACCGCAAAAAGTCTCGGTTATAATGATAGTCTCGACCTTGTAACCAAAAATCCGACAATCGAAATGCAGCTTCCGATTGTCGAAAAATATCTTCAGCAGTTTGCACCATATAGCGGAAAGCAATCTCTTTACCTTGCCGTATTTTATCCAAAATACAGAAATGTGGATCCACTTACACAGTTTCCGGATACAGTGAAAGCGGTCAATCCGGGAATCAATACACCACAGGACTATATTAATTTTATCGAACGTAAAAAAAAACTGAATATATAGCACCGGTCTTATTGATCGGAAGCATAATTGCTATTTTACTATTAATTAAAAAAAGGAGTTAGTTTTGAATAAGTCTGAACAAGGAAAAATCGGACGGCCAGAAAAGCTTGAACTTAGCGACGATGATTTAAACGTCGAAGAGTTCACAGAAGGTGAGGTCGGAAATTTTAAACCGACATTCACCATGAGGATACAGGAATTTTTAAACAAAATTGACCTTGAAGAGCGGGAACCAGTTTTTTATCTATACAAGTATGAAGATTATAAAACCGGGGAACAAAAAAGCTTTATTGCGAAGTACAGAGATTGTGAACCGCCAGATGAGGACACAATAGGATGTGAACATGGTTCAGGAAGGTATCTACTTTGTTTAAATATTCCCCCTACTAATCAATCAAAAGACAATTCAAGTAACGATGGTAAAATGCGAGTTTATCGTTTTCGGGTACATGCTCGATACGACAAAATAAAACGAGATCGGGAAAACTCTCTTTTACAACCTGTTCAGTCACCTTCACAAATAATCAACCAGATACAACCTACAGGGCCGAATTTCTCTGATGCTTTCGCCATGATAGAAAAAGTTTTTTCTATGATGGCACCGATTTTAAACAGGCCGAAAGATGAAAGCGCTCAAGAGGTCATGCGTTCATCTTACGGAATGATAAACGAAATTGTAAAGCAAAATGTTTCAGACAGTATGAAACTTATCGGGGATATCCAGAGAAACGCATTGATGAAAGGTGAACCAGTGGAACCGGTTATTGAACAGGAAAATGAACCGTCATTACTCGAACAATTTGCACCGATATTAAATGAATGGTTGCCGAAGCTTTTGGGCGGAGGGCCGCAAGGAAAAGCGGTTTCTCAGGTCGTGCAGATGACTCCACAATTTCAGCAGGTAATGAAAGATAAGGTTGAACTCAACCGAATCATTAAATACTTGAAGGAAACAAGGGGAGAAAAGGAAGCTGAACAGATACTTTCAGCGCTTGGAATTAAAGGCCGGACTACTAAAAAAGGGTAAAAAAAAGGCTTTCAGTTCCCTGAAAGCTTAGCAAGCAATCTGATGTGCGAGATCAAAAGGGCTTGCTTCCCAATACTGAACAATATATAATTAAAAACCTTTTTATGCAAAGAAAAAATTCAGATGTGCGAGATACAAAGAATAAACAAGCTGAAAAGGGTCGCAAAGCGAATTACTGAAAATATTCGTTCTGTTGATCCGCTCAAATTATACTCTTCAAACTTCGTTTCTCCTTCCGGTCTTACTTATACCGATATCGACGAAAAGCTGGATAAAATTTCATCTTGTGCATCGATTATAGAATTAAAAGAAACTTTCATTCAAACTGGTGAACACGATTACGAACAGGTAATGCAGGTTGCAGCGGCAAACTATTGCAAGCAACATACTATTTGTCCGATATGTGCAGATAGAACGCAGGCACGCAGGCGGGCACGTTACAATGATCCAATCAAAGAACAGGCGGCAAGGGTCAGGGAAGGTGAAAGACACGCCTATATAGTCACGTATACCGTTACTGATGGCGTTTCCCTGGGCGAACGTCTCGACCATTTAAAAGAATCTAAAAAAGCGTTCCGTTTAATGGGTCAAAAGCGACATTCAAAAAGGTCACTAGGTGAAGCTGCAAAATTTAAAGCTGCAATTTCAACTATTGAAATAAAGCGGGGGGAACGGTCGGGTAAATGGCATGTTCATTGTCATGACCTTGTTTTTTCTGATTCACCGGTCGATTATCAGGTGTACGATAAAGAGAAGAAAAGGAAGCTGGTCGATAAATACGGAAATCATATTCCGAAAGAAAAGTTGAATGATGCAGCACTGTTCAAGGTGAATTTCGATGGCAATCAGGTTGCAGCTTCTAAAGTATCGATGGAATGGTATAAGGCAACCGGCGGGGATTCAATGAGTATTTCGGTCGAACCATTACGGCAAGTTCCGAAAAATTGCAGCGGTAAGAAAAAGCGGATGTTTCAGAAAATGACTTTTGAAGAATCGGTTGCATATCAAGCAAAAGAAGTATTGAAATACATTTCTAAACCTTCATCGAATACTCCTGAAGATTCCATCGATATCATTACCGAAACGTTCAATAAACGAATGGTTGCAACTTATGGCGAATTTAGAACGGTTGCCGGGGATGATTTCAATGATCCGGCGGCACCTGATGAAAATACTTTCGTTCTGGTGTGGGATGAAAAAAAAGGGAAGTACGGGGAACCGCAACCGGGGAAGGTCAGGGATTTAATAGAGGATGAAGAAACGGCACACGATACCAGAATAAAAGCTGGTAAGCTTCTCGGTAACTACCGGCGGCAAAGAAAATTTTTAATGGGTGAAAAAAATAAATATGGTGATGAATTATTCGTTCTTTTAGATGCATCTAAACAGCGTTACCGCGCCGGCGTAAATGCATTGTGGAAGTTGTACCGGCAGCATGTCGGGGCCGAAAAACGGCTAAATTATGCAGTTTTTGAGGGGTGTGACAAATATTCACCTACTATTGCACTTGCAGGAATGTTTATTCCGGGAAGTGATCGAAGAGATATTTTCCATCAATCCTTTTCTTAGAATCCACGTTTTTATTACTTGTCAACTTTAACGCTGCGCGCGGGGATCTCCCGGCACGTCTCATATATTCCGACACTCTCAAAACCTGATACCGAACAAGAAAAAGGATATAGTATTATCTCCTTGCTTCCCAATTGAAGGAGCTTTTTCGGCGATCGATGCAGCACTGGAAAGAAAATCGACCTTCCGGCGGCGGCATGTTCCCGGTCGTATCCCTAAATCTTGATACTTAAGTCATTATTTGTCACATGGGGGCAAAAAGGTTGCCCGTCATGCACCGTCAAAAAAACAATCTTTTTACTCTCGGTTCAGGCCGGGGGGGGGTGATTTTCACGGTTGCCGTTTCCACGTCACGCGGGACGTTTTTTTTGCATCGACAAAAATATCTTGCTTTTTCGAGTAACTTAAAGTAACTTATAGTTACAGATAGATAAAGCATTTCATGAAATAATTCATGAAAATAAACTTAAAAAAGGATGTGCGAGATGATCAAAATGGCTTTTGTGGGTAAAGTTGTTCGTCGAAAGGGTCAAACAATCATCATTATCATACCAGCGGAACCGGTACAGGGGGGGAAGCGTGACAACACCAGAAATTGAAACTATGATTGCAAATCATAGAATTATGGCGCAAAGAATGGACGTGCTTCATGAGGAAGTGAAAAAACTTCATGAGGAAGTTAAAACAACAATTCAGCAGATAAAAGAACTTGGTTTTATATCAGATAGATTGTGCCAATGGTACGAAAAGCGGGAAGGACTTTCACTATGAGCAAAATAATTTTTATAAGCAAAGTAAAAAAAAATAGTGGTATTCTTGTTGAAAACGATCTTCAGGAACTTTTAAGGCTAGTGATCGAAGCAATAGCGGCACTTCGTACTTTTACAGTATTGCCCGAAGATGAACAGTTAATAAAAAACAGAATTGAATTTTTTAGCACTCTGAAAAATAGAGTGATAAATGAAATAGAAATGAGGAAAAAATGAACTGGAATTTAAAAATAAAAAATGAATGTACTGGCAAGTGTATTGAAACAAGAAATTTTTCAGAAACTAAAATAATTGAGAATGTGGAATCATTCGTTAGAGATGCAAGAAAAAAAGGTGAACACTTTTCAGTACATGGCGAATTCGATTATACTACCAGCGACAACGAAACAATGGGTCAACTTCCGGAATGGATAATTAAATTTTTATACCCATTAAAAATGGAAGAAACCGACACTCAGGAAATCTATGCAACGGCACGCGAATTGATACGAATACAACAAATATGCAGAGATTTTAACATGCTGTATTTTATAAGAGAAGCGGAAGCTGAACTTTTTAAATTCCGGTCTATTTTCTCGAAAGATGAAAAATACACTTTCCCGGCAGATGAAATAATTCAGGCGGCACTTAACCGAATGATAGAGGAAAATTCTTGTTATTGCGTAATAAGATTTGAACTTGTTAATGGTGAAATTATCCGATTTTCTACGGGAATAATCGATACTACAATGAACTTTCCTGACAATGAAGACGGATATTATAAATACAAGGAACTTTTGACATTTAACGGGAAAGGACAAGTAATAAACAGATGAAAAGGGCCAAAGTAATTAAAGGGGATATTGAAAGGGGGTTTAAGAGGGTCAACCTTTCATTATCAATTGAAGATATGGAAAACCTTTTACTCGTTTCCGAATTTAATGGAGATGTTAGGCCGACAGCGCTTGCGTCTTCATGGGTAAAAAAAAGAGCTGCTATTGAATCAAGCTTAATTTTAAAAGGGGGATACGTTCCGAAAGCTTCACGGGGAATAAACATGTTTGAAGGTGTAAAAAATGTCAAAAAAAGAACGGCTAAAAAATAGCTTAACGATTAAAGATAAGGAAGTAATTGTTGAGCTACTTTGTGAACATAAAAGAAAAATCGACAATGCAAAATTTCCAGCGGATGAGGAATTGAAAATGCACTCAATCCTTTATGTAGAATCTATAATTGAGAAAGTGAAAAAATTACAATGATACACATGCAACGAAAAATTAAATGTAAATTCACCGGGGCGGATGATTTTCTTCCGGAAGGAATCCCTCGCGACAAGTTTCTTCCTGTACTCGGTATTGAAACGAGAAAGCGCGTTCATGTAGATAACAGGCCGGGAAAAGAAGGAATAAAAAAAGAGGTCGAAGATATTTTTTACCTTGTCACTGATGACAAGGGAAAAATGATTTCCATTGCATCGTTCAATTGCTCAACAATGATCGATGAAAAAGCGGAAATTGATTTCAGCGCGGCAATGCAGATGATGAACAATATAACAATTATAGGAAAAATATTAAGTGAAAAAATGGCAAAAAGCGATAATTCAGCAGGCAGCTAAACGAACAGCAGAAAGAATTGAGAAGGGGCCGAACGCCTGTATTAACCTTTTCAATTCAGGTTTAATACTGGATATCAAACAAATTAAAGTAAAGCTGCTCGAAACAATCAGTAAACTTTATGGTAAGTAAAAGGGGAAATCATGAATAAACAGCGTTTAGTGTGGAAATTACAAGGTACATCGTGTGGATTGATGATAATGATGATAATATACATTTTGTGCAATTCGTGTGCATCTTCAATGACAACAGGGTACTTTAAATTAAATGGTTCAGTTTCACCAGTAAGCGAAAAAGAACAAAGCCAGAAAATTGAACGTCTCGAAAGCGGTTCGGATGTTCCAGCGGGTTATGAATTGATAATTTCAGGTGAATTCAAAACCGGTATAATTACCATGCAATGCGGCGAAACGTTCATGATTGATGAAGCTATGAAATTATGTCGATCAATCGGGGGGGATGCTTTCAGGTTTTTTGAAATTCATGAACCTGATATGATTACGAATACATGTTATAGAGCAAAAATTTTAATACTAAAAAAGCGGTCATGATTATATATTAATGGTTGCGCTTGCTGTTCTATGGTCAAAAATGGTGAAATATTAATTTATTTCGCCATTTTTTATTGACACAATCTTTCAAAGGGGTATATTATTAAGAATGAACCTAAAACGTCAACACCTTGAATCTAAAAATCAAACCGGGGACGAAATGAACCGGTTGATTAAAACTTATTCAAAAGATGTGAATAATATCATGGTGAAGCGTAATAATGAAGTTTGTCCTTTATCGAAACTGTCACTTGATGAAGCTTTCGACTATGTAAAAAATATACCTTACAGACAGGATACGGCACCGGTCGAAGTGGTTTCACGACCTGCTTTTATTGCAAAAAATTCCAGTGTAGGAATGGATTGCAAGAAAAAAGCGATACTTTTATCAGCATACTTACATAATCGCGGTATTCCATACCG
>Ga0172380_10006285_pt1 | contig 13897 bp, 17 predicted proteins | sample Leawe162metaG_FD_119747 | JGI IMG/M metagenome (GOLD analysis project Ga0172380, IMG submission 119747) | Leachate microbial communities from a municipal landfill in Southern Ontario, Canada - Leachate well 162 metaG | ecosystem: Engineered > Solid waste > Landfill > Unclassified | place... | reverse complement strand
GAGAAAGAACAAAAAGATAAAAAGAGGAATGAACCTTGGTAATGGACAATAAAAGTAAATCAATGAAGCCGTATCCTCAGAGATTGCAGGAAGCGGTGAAGATGTCATATAAAATGCTTGAACCAGTTCGACAGACCAGGTATAAAATGATGTCATTATATGCCAATGGATTTTATGGCGGTGATATGGCTGGACGACAACCCTTACCCCTGAACCTCATTGACCGTGGTATCCAGATTATCCTCCCCTTCCTCGTTTCACAGAATCCAAGAGTTAAGATTTCACCTAAGAACAATATAAATAATCCTTACGTTAAACCATTCGCTAACACACTTGAATTAGCATTAGACCATTTATTCACAGAAATAAAACTTTCAGAAACATTAAGACTTGCAGTTCTTGATTCTTTATTCTGTATGGGAATAGTCAAGACCGGTATAATGCATTCTCACGATGTTGAGGTTGCTGGCGAGTTAGCTGCTGTGGGTCAACCCTATTGCGATAGAATTGACTTCAATGATTATATTGTTGACTGTGCGGCACGTAGTAGATATGAAGTGAAATTTGAAGGACATAAATACAGGGTCCCAGAATGGTATGTTAAAGAATCTGGACTATTCAAACATTACGATAAACTTACTCCAGATATGGAATTATATGGTAAGGATACGAACCTTAAGAAAATATCAACACCAGACTTTGAACATAATGAATATTATGAACTCAGACCTACTGTTGAATTAATAGATTTATGGCTACCAGATGAGGGTATCGTTGTTACTATACCCCCAGAAGGTATGGGAAATAAAATTCTAAGAACTGTCGAATGGGAAGGTGATGAAACTGGACCGTTCGATACTTTGTGTTATAGAGTATTCCCAAATACAATCATACCTATTCCTCCAGTTTATACATGGCTCGACTTGAATAAAATAGTCAATCTAATGGCTATGAAAATGAAGGATATGGTTGAACGAGAAAAGACTATTGGCCTCTATAATCTCGAAGCCAGTGATGATGCAGAACAGATTAAGAGGGCTGGTCACGGAGAATTGGTTGGTGTATCAGATGCTAACGCAGTAAACGAAGTTACATTTGGTGGATTTAATCCACAATCATTTCCTTTCTTACAGTTCATGCTCGCTCAATATTCTCAGACTGGACCTAATCTCGATGTCACTGGTGGCCGTCAATTGGGCGCACCAACATTGGGCCAGGAACAAATGATGCAGAGTAATGCCCTAAGAGAGATAGACGATATGTCTAATCAGGTATATGGTTTTACTGCATCCCTATCAAGAAAACTTGCATGGTGTTTATGGACAGACCCATTGAAAGTTATACCAGTAATCAAGAGAGTTGCTGGAATGGACTTGAAAGTTGAATATAGTGAAGCCGCAAAAGAAGGAGATTTCTTTGATTACTCATTTAATATCGAGCCTTACAGCATGTCTCGAATGAATCCAGAGATGAGGTATCAAAGATTATTACAACTGGTATCACAGATTGTTATACCATTACTCCCAATTGCCGCCACGCAAGGCGCTACGCTCAATGTTACTGAGTTGCTTAAGGAAGCTGCACCTTATCTTGGCGTTACTAATATTAGTGAATGGTGGAAAACTATGGCCCCTCCATCGACGGATGTTGGACCATACCAACCAGTTCAAGGTGAAGTCACCGGAGAAACAGAACGTCCAAAATCTGGACAAGGTCGCGACCAGTTCGGGAGTAGTGAAGCATCACGAAATAGTAATAAATCCCAAATGGCAACGCGGGAAGGTAAATAATGAAAAAGATAATTGAAGTCTTTGAATCTCTATGTGTAATATCTTTAATAATTATTGTATTTGTTTATGGTATTTCGATTAATCAGGATATAACTATCGTTGATTATACTCCTGAAAAAACTAATTTCCCATTAGATTCCATTGTTTATGTTGAAGCTAATGCTGGATGGAGTGGTAGTGCTATAGTATTAGATAATGACACATTATTGACTGCTGGGCATGTGGCATATGGTTCATTGGGACTAAATATTTTTCCAGATGATAAAAGTGATTATTATGCCGAAAGCGATAGTATGTTTATTTATCCGTTTGATGCAGCTATTATTCATACCGAATCTAAATTACTTTCACCTCCTATTAGAATTGGCAAATCTTCTGATATAAAAGTTGGAGATACGATTTATATTATTGGCTATCCCTTTAGTGTTAAAAGTGATGTTGTAACAAAAGGAATAATATCTTGTACCTCACGTAGATGTGATAGGATTTTTGGTGATATAGATTTAATTACTGTTGATGCTGCCGCATGGTCAGGTAATAGTGGTGGCGCCGTAATTAATGATGCCGGAGAATTAATAGGCATTCTTGTTGGTGTTCGATATGGATTTGATAGTTTTTCAATAGTGATACCAATTGATGCGTTAAATTTAGAGGAAACATTAAATGAAACCAAGCTGTAAAATTTTTATTCAGTATATGATTAAATACCCAAACAAGGGTATGTGTTTAAGAATAATGTATAAAGATTATAAAGTAGAAAAAGAAGATAGACTAACTTTTGTAAAGGCCTATGATTTACTAAAGGAAAAGGGAGATGAATGTCGTCCAGAAATAACAAACTTGAAAGAAAATGTAAATACTGCGATAGACCAGCCAAAATTAATTATAGAGGAATTAAGAGACGACATAAAGGATACTTAAGAACTTGTGGTTCAGAAGAATGTTTACATAGACAATACACTGATAGAAATGTTAACTTAAAAAAGAAATGTATTTCGAGAAATGAAAAGAAGAATTGCCTACATTGCGGAGAAGAGTTTTTAGTTGAGTCTAATACTCAGAAATGGTGTAAGATTTGTGTACCAGATACAAAATCAAGAGCAATAATGAAAAGGTATAACATATCGTACAATGAGTATTTGGAAATGTTAAAAATATATTCAATTTGTCCAATATGTAATCGTAATCTCGATTCCCCTGTAATCGACCATGACCATGAAAATGGAAAGGTTAGGGGCATAATTTGTTGTCATTGTAATTCAGCATTAAATATAATTGAAAATCCTATAAAATTAAAAAGAGCATTACAATATTTAGAAAGAAGTAAAATATGAGTCCATTTGTTTCGGAACGTCAAAGGAGATACCTATGGATGAACGAGCCAGAGATAGCGAAGCGATGGTCGGAGAAGTACGGGAGCAAACCGAAGGGCAAGAAGAAAAAATTGAAAGCTAAAAAGAATGCGAATTAAAAAATTCAAAAAATACACTATGTTACAAATAACATGGGAAGATATTGTTGATGATGCGTCATGGCGCAAACATAGTGATTCTATAGAGGCGCGTCCTTGTTTAGTTAAGACTCTCGGCTATCATATAGCTAATAAAGATAAGAGTATGATAGTAGCTCATTCCTTTACCGATGATGGTGATAATGATACGATGGTTATTCCTTTTGGCGTTATAAAACAAATAGAAGTTGTGGGGATAAAATAATGGCAGTTACTTCAAAATTCAGAATATATGGTGAGGTTATAGGTTCAGGTAGCGATAAGCAAGTAAGTTGTCTTGCCGCTATTTCTGATACTCCCACTAAATACGGTGGTCCCTATACTCAGACATTCACTACTACCGCACCAATAGATATTATAGGTGTTATCAGTGGAGAGTTAATTGCTATGTATGTTAGGGCTATAAGCAGCGGATTGTATGTTAATCCCGTAGCTTCTACTCCTATGGTCACTCAGTGTTGTTTTATCCCGCAAGGCCAATTTAATATGTTTACTTTTAAGACTACAGTTAGTTGTGTTCCTTTTGCGGAAGCTCAGACTGCAATTGCTGTAGCTGAAATCATGTTTGTGGCGGTGTCATAATGAATTTGTTTTGGTGTCAAAATAAAAAGTGCTGGCATCAGGAGTTTTGCGATTATGGTAAATCACCCAACTCTTGTCCTGAATGCGGTAGTAGACAATATAAAATAATTTATGATTTCAAGAATGAGAATAATATGGCAGAAGATAATCTTAGATGGAGTGCATCTATGGGATGTAATCCAGAAGAGATTCCATTATTCCAGAAATTATATCCAGGTAGTGAGTATCATCCAGAGACGGGTGATTTGTTGATTAAAAATCGCGCTCATAAGAAAATGGAAATGAAGCGACGTGGTTACGATGAACTTTAATTGGAGATAAAAAATGTCATTAAATGATGAACAAGTACCACAGGAATTAGAGAATGAATATAATAAAATTCTTGGTATAGAGGAAACAAAAGGTGATGAAGAAAAAAGTTCCCATCGAAGAAAAACAGATGATGCTTACACCGAGGACACTGACCCGTATTTACGAGAAAGTGACGAAGAAGAAGAGCAGACAGAAGAAACTGACGATGAAGAAGTAGATGAGGAAACTGGAGACGATATTAATCCTCCTGACGATGAAGCCGAGGCTGAGGCCGACGAAGCTGATGAGGAGGTTGAAATACCCGATAATTGGGTAATGGCGGGACGTTCCGCTGGATTTAGTGATGAGAAAATCATTAAATTATTTGAAGAAGAGCCTGAAATATTAGATGCTTTGGCTAATACCAGAGAACAATTACTATCAGCTTCAAGGACTGTTGAGACCGATAAGCGTGAGGTAGTAAATGAAGAGGTTCCTAAGCCTGATAAGATAGCTCACGTAGTAATGGACGATGATACAATGGACATGGATGAGTCCACAAAGCGTATTTTGAAAAAGTTCGTAGATAACCAGAATGCTGTTATTGATAAACTTAATGACGCTAACGAGAAATTATTTAAGATAAATAGTACATCAGTACAAAGGGATGCTAAAGAGCAGGACGATTTCTCTAGAAAAATTGATAGATTTTTCGATGATACGAAAGATATAAATCTTGGAGATTCTCGTGCTTTGACACAGGCGCAAGCTCACGCACGTAAAGAGGTATATGGAATTGCGGCCATGCTTGCTAATGTCAACGGCGAATCCGTTACTGATAATCTCGATAAGGCAGTCAAGGCTTATCATGGCATATATAGTAACCCTGAACGAATAGCAGAAAATAACCTTCGTAGAAAACTTGATAATCAGAAAAAGAGATTTTCGCCTCGTCCTGGTGGACAGAAAAAGGCTCAGAAATTCAAAAATGACGATGAAAGAGTTATGGCTGCGATGGAAAAAGCTGCGACGGACATGGGGTTAAATTTGGGTTAATACGAAGATTAGGGGGTTACAATGACTGATAGTGGAATCACATTAGAACAGGCTATCGACCTTGGTTATGCTACAATGAATGCGTTCAAACAGGATGCAGTTGAAGTAGCTCTTAACCATAACACATATGAAGTAGTTAATAGATGGTTTGCTGGCGATAAGAAAAGTCTCGACGGTGGCAAGAAAGTTACATGGGACTTGACTCTTAAAGATACTGGTAATGGCGCACACGTCAACGATTACGAAACCGATACACCAAACGTAGCCAATGTTTGTGTAGAGGCTGAAACGGGTTGGGTGCATTATCAGAATAGTTTCTCTTATTCAATGAAAGAGCTTGCGATTAATATGGGTAATAAGACCCGTATATTCAATCTCTTTAAGAATAGAAGAATGAACTGCGCAAGGGAGACTGCTGATGATTTGGAAGAGGCTGCATGGAAAACTCCAGCATCAGCTTCCGATACTCGCGCTCCAATTGGTATTCCTGGCTGGATTTGTCAGGCGGATACAAGTGCTGTAACTGGTGCATTTGAAGGTTATCTACCAGATTATACGACCAGTGATGATAGTGAATCTGGTATGGCCTCAATAGGTGGGCTTGCCTGTTCGTCAACCGCTAACCCGAAATGGGCTAACTGGTACGCCAATCACAGCGATAATCTTGGCGACCCGCTGATGAAAATCTTAAGGAAGGCGTTCAGGAAAACTAAATTCCAGACACCGAGAGTTGCGGGCCAGGCTATTGACCCGAAGAGTGATTTCAGTAATTTCCGTCTCTATACCAATAGTGCGGTACTGGATGAGATTGAAGAGTTGGCGACAAAGTCTGATGATAATATCGGATACGATTTCGGTAAATATGCTGGCGCTACAATCTTCAAAGGCATTCCGTTTATGTATGTAGATGTACTCGATGACGAACTTACATACGTTTATGGCAAGAATCCGATTTATGGTATCAACCATAATCACTTCCATCCGGTCGTTCTTGGTAATGAAAACTTTAGATGGAATAAACCTATGAATAAAGTAGGTCAACATAACGTGTTTACCGTTTATCTTGATTTGTCATATGCGTATGTATGTGATAATAGACGGCATGGTGGCTTTTTATTGAGCAACTGGGAAGCGGCCTATTAATAGATATATAATATCTATATTAATTTTAACCTGTTTACCGTAATGGATATTACTAAGTAAACTTTTATTTGGTGGGACGGAAAAACGTAACGGCCTACCAGAGGAGAAATATTATGAGTACAAAAGTAGGTGGTGGGGGAGTACTAACCAAAACAAAAAGAGTATTCCTTGCAAGCGGCAATACCGCTTATACTGGCTATGCAGTTTGTTATAACCACGACGCTGTAGCCCAGACGGTAGAAGCATATGCAATGACAGTTTTGACGGCAATCACGGATTGGTGTGATGCCCGAAGAGTTCAAGTAGAAGCTCCAAGTCAGAATAACAATGTCAACTTTGCTGGTGTTGTTGATAGACAAAGTAATGGCGTTGTCGGCCCGAACTGGATTCTTATCCACGAACCTGGTTCAATCTGTAACGTTGCTACAAGTGCAGTCATTAGTATTGGCACAACTTCTCAGAATGAAACCGCATACCTTAACTTTACAGTTGGTATGAATAGTGCCGCAAGTTATACCTCATTAAATGGTAAATTTACTTACGCTGGTTTTGCTGGCGCCGGTGCGGCTCAAATTCTGGAAGAGAATGCAGCTAATGGTTTAGCCATGGCTCAGCTGCTTGAGGGTCCACAAAGCGGTGGTGTTCAGGCAATTGGAACGGTAGTTACGATTACTGCTATTGCTAATGTTAGCGATTGCCCATTGATTAGACATGGCGTTGTAACTTTGACAGCATGTAATCTCGACACAACTGATGCGGATTTATTTACATGTGGCTTGTCAGTTCCAACCCACAATTATCCAGGCCAGAGATTGCTAATTAAGACTGCGGCTTCAACAACTGCGTCAACGGCAACGATTAGCGCTTATGGATTATATCAATGCCATGCGGCAGGTGGAACTTCCATAGAAGTTAAATACGTAGCATTAGCTACTATTGACGCACAAACAGGCTTCGTACTGGATATGAGGCATAATGGCGCTTTCTGGTGCCTTGATTCATATTCCGTTGGAAGCGCGCTATTAACATAATAGCATTTTTAATAGGGGGGAATATAAAAATTCCCCTCTATATTTTATTTTTTTACTTGACTTTGTATTAAAAATATGTTATAATATACATATAATTGGAAACGTATGTATATAGGAGACAGTAATGAGTAAGGGTAAAGTATTAATATTTGACAATCTTCCTCAGCGAGATATGCAGGTTGACCAATATCTTGCCACTAAACTTAGGGCGAAGGGCTTTGAGGTTAGAGTAACACCTTTCCTCCCAGACAATAGACCACACATTTTATATTACAAACCAGATATTTGTATATTACCAGAAGCAAGATGTGAATACACCATTGATGTGGCTAATAATCTTATGAAGTGGGATGTATATACCATCCTAAAGCGCACAGAAGGCGGCTCTTCATGGGGTGCATGGAATAAGATGGAAGATGCGGAAAAGGAAACAGTAGTTGGAGCATGGCCCTATAATGCTGACTTAGAGATAGTTTGGAGTCAGAAATTTGCTGATTTAGTAGCTAAACACGGTCACATGCCAAAAGAGAAATTGTTCGTTTGTGGTGGAATACCATTCGATTGTTATTTTGAAGGTTTTCCGATAGAGAGAGAAACAAGAAATAAGAGTATTTGTTTCGCTCCAGGTTGGGGTCATGCTGATAGGAACCCAGAGTACAACGTTCCAGAAGCACCCCCAGGAAGTCCTATTCATGCGGACGCATATAATAGACATCGTAAGGGTAGATTAGCTTGGATAGAAATGATGCGAAAAGTTATAACCGCTAATCCAGGTTGTGACTTCTATCTGAGATTAAAAGTTGGCGAATCACCTACGGAATATCAACAAGCACTTGGACCCCTGAACCAGAACCTAAAGGTTGTTTTACCGTGTCCATCTAAGATACCGATTATGAATAGTGATGTAATTATTCATGCAGGTTCTACTTTGGCTATTGAAGCTCATTTGTGCAATAGACCATCCTTGAGTTTCTATGGCATGATTAATCAGGTTACTGGTTATAAGTATCCTAATGTTGTACCGGATTTTGAAGATGCTGATGAATTGGTTAAGGTTCTCAGAAATCTTGAGTTTGGTAAGAGCAATGCTAATCTTAAAGCAATTAAAGAACTTGAAGAAGAATTTTATGGTACAATAGATGGTAAGGCTTGTGAAAGAATAGCCGACAGAATTGACCAAGTAGAAATTAAACAGACAAATATACCAGATGTATGGCCGGAACCGACTAAGGAATATGAGGTTCCAGGCGTATTTAAGATGATTGAGACTTGGATGTGTGAAACTTGTAAACGTCCATCGTACACAATCCCAGGAAAAGAAATGATAAAATGTCCGTGGTGTGGTATTGGATTAGCAAAACGGAGAGCGATACCAGTATCACCTATTAGATAAGGAAATAGAAATGATAGAGTTTTGTAAGAATTGTTTTACACCATCAACGAGACCAAGAATAACATTCGATGAACATGGAGTATGTTGTGCTTGTAGATGGGCAGAAGAAAAGAAAAATATCGATTGGGATAAGCGTCACAAATTCTTCGGTACATTATGTGACAAATACAGAGGTAATGGAAAAAGTCCAGACGTTATAGTGCCTTGGTCAGGTGGAAAAGATAGTATTTATGTAGCATACAAGATGCTCGATTTTGGAATGACACCGTTACTAATGACAGTTATTCCTCACTTGGAAACTGAGATTGGTCAATGGAATCGCCAGAATTTATGCAAAGATTTTCATAAACTGGAAATTAATCTTAAAGAAGATAAGTATCGCTCTTTGGCAAAAAAATATTTCGTAGAAGATGGCCGTCCTAAACATCCGTGGGAATGTGCTATTCAGGCTACAATTCTTAAACAGGCCACTGAATTAAATATACCGTTAATCGTTTACGGCGAAGAAGGTGAAATGGAATATGGTGGCTCACAGAGAGAGCGTGACAGATGGAACAAACCTGTTGATTTGAAATATCTTAGTGAGTTCTATTGGCAGGGTGGTAAGGTTGATTGGACTATTCCGACTCACGAACAATTCAAGAATTTATTCTTCACACAATGGAGTAGATTTGAGAATTGGCAACCATATAAACATGCAGACTTCGCAGTATTAAAAGGTATGAGAACTGAACCAGTTAGAAATATTGGTACATTTACTGGCACTGCACAGCTATCAGATAAGTTACAGGACCTTCACGCGTACCTCATGTTCGTTAAGTTTGGATTTGGTAGATGTACTTCTGATGTAGCTATAGCCATTCGTGATGGTTGGACAGACAAGATAGAAGGACTTGAATGGATAGAATCTTACGACGGAGAAGCACCTAATAAGTTCCTCCCTGAATATCTTGAATATTTCGATATGACGTATGAAGAGTTTTCGGATACGATAGCAAAGTTCGCTGATGGCTCTATATTAGAAAGAGCTACAATGGCGGGCGCAACTCATGTTTGGTCACTAAAGGAATGGGTGGCTAAATGGAGACGTAAGAATACGCCTAATGAGTTAGTTAGCCCAAATAGGTTTAATGTTAATTAAGGAAACAGAAAATGTTATTACCGCAACATCATAAACTAATACAAATTATTGTGACTCATGCGTGTCCTTATAAATGCTCGCATTGTAGTCAATTAGTTCCTCACCAGAGTAAACCTTTCGTAATGCCTTTATATCAAATTGAAAAGTCATTGCAAACATTACAGGACTTTCCAGGACATATAGGTTTGTTTGGTGGCGAGCCTACGGTTCATCCTCATTTTGAGGAGATATGTAAATTATACCAAAAGTATATTCCAGTTAAGGCTCGACGTGAACTATGGACGATGGGCCACAACTTCGATAAGTACCGCGATATTATTAATGAGACCTTTTACCCTGAACTCGTTGCTTATAATGAACATGAAGAAAAGCAGCCGTGTTGGCATCAGCCGTTACAGATAGCTATTGAGGAAGTATTTAATGGCGAAGTAACTGGTAATGCTAAATCAGATAAGAAGATAATGAATAGACTGATTAGTAACTGCTGGGTCAATAATAGATGGTCGGCGGCTATTACTCCAATGGGTGCTTATTTCTGTGAAGTTGCCGCGGCACGAGCTATGCTACTTGGTTATCCAGAAGGATTACCAGTAACAAAGGGCTGGTGGAAACGACCACTTGATGATTGGATTTATCAACAGGATATACTTTGCAGAATGTGTTCTGCCTGTTTACCAATGGAAACTAAACCTAATGATAAACAGAAGTTCGACTGGGTATCGCCAGAAATGAATCACATCCTTAAATGTGAGGAATCGCCTTGGGCTGTTAATGGTAAGACTGAGGAAATAGACCTTAGTGGATTAAGGAATTATTATAAAGGCCATACATTTACTCCAGAGACGGAATATATTAAACGTGGCGGCTTCAAGGATTTTCCAAATTGGACTCCTTGGCAGTACAGGCCTTTCGAGGAAAAGAAACATAAACCAGAGGATGTAAAATAATGGCACGAAGAATTATATGTGATATTTGTGGCAAGCAGGAAGATGCCGCTCAAACAGTTATGGAGCCTTGGTGTGGTTTTATGTATATTAGAGTCAACCCATTGACGAGACAAATAGAACAGTCACCATCGGATTTATGTCCAGACTGTGCAGGACAGGTATTTAATTTCATAAAGGAACAGAAGAATGAACGACAAAGTAGCGATACTATTACCGACAAGGAATCGGTGGAGGATTCTGCTCGACCGAGCATTAAAATCTATACTTAATCAAACACACAAGAACTGGCATTTATTCATCGTACATGATGGCCTTATAAATGAAGGTATCGTGCCAACAGATGATAGGGTGACAGTTAATTATATTGACAAAGTTTATACTTATCCCAAGGGGGATAAAAAGGCTGAGTGGCTCGCAGGGCCATGTAATGCCTTGAATTTTGCTCTTTCAAAAGTTAATGAGAGTTTCGATTATATCGCACGATTAGATGATGAAGATGAATGGGAACCCGACATGCTTGAGACTATGATAAAGTTTCTTAAGTTTGGGGATTACGACTTCGTATCTGCATTATGGAAGGATGAAAAAGGCGAGAATCATAAACCTTATAGTTTACGCGACATGGATATTGACGACGAAGGGATATTAGGTGGAGTTCAGACGTGGCTTTATAAAGCCAAGTATAAAGATATTTTATATGATGGTAAATGTTGGAAAAAGTCATGGAACGCCAATAACGAATTAGATTGGTTTGAAAGATTTTATAATCAATGCCATCCCAAGATAGGACATTCCACTAAAGTTGTATGCACCATAAAGCCGCGTCCAGGCGAAACCGAGATAGGGAGTAAAGCATATGTTAAATAAAACATTCACTTGTATTATTCCCGCGCGCGGTGGCAGTAAACGCATTCCTAATAAGAACATTAGGGATATATGTGGAAAACCATTGGTTGCGTGGACAATAGATACAGCATTTGAGTCTATGATATTTCAATCTATTTGGGTGAATAGTGATGATGAGTTAATACTTAATGTCGCTGCAAATCACGGAGCCTTTACGTATAAACGTCCCCCAGAATTAGCAACGGATGAATCATCTACTGAATGTGTAATTATGGAACAACTGGAAGTAATGAATAATCCAACTGATTATGTTATGGTATTACAACCTACGTCACCAACAAGAACTGTTGAGTCGGTGTTATGGGTAGCTATGGATTATGTAAATTCAAAAGATAAGAATTTACTTGCAACAGTCAATACTGACGGCAAGCGGAATGGAAGTATATTTATTGCCTCGTGGAAGTATATGTTAAATACTAAAAAATGGAAGGATGAGTCAACATGGCTTTATCCTTGTATTGATATTGACACGGAAGATGATTGGAAGGAAGCAGAATGTCTTTTGAAAACAAGAGAATCTTAATAACGGGCGGCACGGGAAGTCTTGGCACTGCCATTGTTGATAAGTTACTCAAGGATACTAAATGTGACCAGATTGTTATATTTAGTAGAGATGAGTACAAACAGCATCGCATGAGATTGAGGTATAATAATGACCGTCTTAGATTTATGATTGGCGATGTCAGGGATAAAGATAGATTACTCAGGGCGTTCAAAGGTGTTGATTTCGTAGTCCATACCGCCGCTCTCAAACAGGCAGACATCATTGATTATAATTATCAGGAAGCTGTTAAGACTAATATAGATGGTACTAACAATGTAATGGAGGCGGCGATAGATTGCGGTATCAAGAAGGTAATCTTTATTTCATCCGATAAAGCAGTAGAACCTGTCAATTTATATGGAGCTACTAAACTTGTTGGTGAACAGATTATGCAATCTGGTAATATTTATTCTGCTGGTAAAACCCAATTTCAGATATTACGTAGTGGTAACTTTATTAATTCTCGTGGTAGTTTCACTGAAATGTTATGGAGATTGAAGCAACATGGAATCAAAGAAGTGCCGCTTGTCGATGAAAACATGGAACGGTATTGGGTTAATATGGGCGAAGTGGCGGACCTTATTATTGTAAACCTTAATCTTACTACTACTGATACTGTAGTACCTATGATGTATCTTGAGACTGTAGTCAATATCGCAAGGCGCATTATACCAAATTGCAAGTTTGTTAAAATTAATAGATTTGGAATGGAAAAGCTTGACGAAAAATTATGGCAACCGTATGAATGTAAATTCGATAGAGTGATATTACATATTATGCCGGAGGAATACTTAAGTGATTACAAACCCGTGGACTAAGATATATAAAGAGTGTGACTCTGGAACTAATAAAGAAAAGTATAATAATCTTCCAGATTTTCCCAGATACGTAGATGTTGAACTAACTAATAAGTGTAATCTTCATTGTAGAATGTGTCCTACTGGATGTAACGTTTCAATGAGACCTACTGGTTTCATGTCGCACGGAACATTCACTAAGATATTAATGGCGTGCGCGGCACATAATTGTCACATTAGATTTGTAAGATGGGGCGAGCCACTCCTTCACCCTGAACTTACCAGGTTCATTGGTATCGTAAAATCATCTGGATTGCTATGTCATATCAATACTAATGGTATGTATATTGATAGTGAATTCTGTACCAAGGTTAAGAACTTCGGTCTTGATAGTATTAAGTTCTCTTTTCAGGGAACAGATAAATATGGATACGAGAAGATGCGAGCGGGCGCGAGTTGGGAAAAACTAATCCTTAATATTAAGATGATGCACGATTATAGATATAAAGGCAAGAAACCATTCATATCAGTAGGCACATCAATAACCAATGAAACGCCAGACGAAGTTGACCACTTCAAATCCAAGATGCTCGAAATAGCTGATGAAGTAACTGTGGGTAGAACCTATAATATAATCAATCCTCAGCCTAATGGATTAACTCCTACTTGCCCAGAGATGTTTGATAAGTTAAGTATCAACTGGGACGGCACTGTTTCGATGTGCTGTGCAGATTGGAATAATACTTTAACTGTCGGCAATCTTGAG
>Ga0172380_10006284_pt1 | contig 13901 bp, 12 predicted proteins | sample Leawe162metaG_FD_119747 | JGI IMG/M metagenome (GOLD analysis project Ga0172380, IMG submission 119747) | Leachate microbial communities from a municipal landfill in Southern Ontario, Canada - Leachate well 162 metaG | ecosystem: Engineered > Solid waste > Landfill > Unclassified | place... | reverse complement strand
CCTGGCTCACGAAGGAAAGATTGATTCAGGTGATGCGCGAAATTATAGATGACCTCGAACCGATTGTTCGTTTACCTCGCGGCGTAGTTAAAAGTGCAATTTCTATCCAAGAGAAAATACAGCACATCAGAGATCTGATCCGGCAAAATATTGAAATTAAATTTCACACGATAGTTTCAAAAGCGAAAAATAAAGTGGAAATTATCGTTCATTTTTTAGCCGTGCTAGAACTTTTAAAACATAGACACATTATTGTACGGCAAGAAGAAATGTTTGGTGAGATCAATATTAAAAAGGGAGACAGTATATAAAATATAATTTATGGCTAATTTAAAATCAAAAATAGAAAGTTTACTTTTTGTGGCAAGTCGGCCGCTTAGTTTGAAAAAAATATGTGAGCAGGTTGGCGGCGAAAAGGAGGAAGTAAAAAAGTTATTGAAAGATTTATCGGAAGATTGTGAAACAAATAAAAGAGGGATTAAGATAATGGAAATTGACGGGGAATATCAAATGTCCACCTGTGGAGATTCGTCAAAAATGGTGAAAGATTTTTTGAAAGATGAAATGACGGGTGAACTTACTCGCCCGGCGCTTGAGACGTTAACGATCGTTGCTTATCGCGGACCAATAGTAAAATCAGACCTTGAACAAATTCGCGGAGTTAATTGTAGTTTGATTTTAAGAAATTTAATGATCAAGGGTTTAGTGGAATCAAAAAGTTCCGATAAGGGAGGCGAGCCACTTTTCAACATCACCTTTGATTTTTTGCGTTATCTCGGAATTACTAAGGCGAGCGATTTGCCCGATTATGACAAATTATCCAAGAGTGAAATTTTAGATAAAATTTTAAATTTATCAACCGACGTACCGCCACAAGATAAAGTAACTGTATGATGTTTTCTATCATCTTAAGCATAATTTTAATTTTTACTCCGTTCGCTGCTTATTCTCCGGAGAGCACTGAGACGGCTGTTTCTGGTTTGACAAATGAAAATTATCTTGAAGAAACATTTGACCAACAAAGTGAAGGCGATAGCCAGCAATTTAGTTTGCCGAGAGCCGAACCTCGCGCGCCGCAGAAAAGAGGAGACAGCAAGAGCCTTGGGATTTTAACGACGGCAAAATCGGCATTAGTTTTTGATGAGGGAACGGGTACGGTTTTGTTTGCAAAAAATTCTCAAGAAAAAAGACCCCTGGCCAGTTTAACTAAGCTTATGACAGTTTTAGTTTTTTTGGATAACGAACCGGATTGGAATAAAAAAGTACGTTTAACAAGGGCAGACGATCGTGAGGGTGGGATAGTTTATGCTCGTTCGCCAGAAGAAGTGACGGTTAAGGATTTATTTAATATGGCTTTGGTTGGATCGGTCAATAATGCCGCGATTGCTTTGGCACGTTCCACGGGAATGGAACAAAAAGATTTTGTTGTGGAAATGAATAAAAAAGCAGAAGAGCTTGGTTTAAAAGATACCACTTTTGTTGATCCCACGGGTCTTTTGCCGGAAAATCAAGGAACGGCTCGTGATATAGCTCGCCTTATTGCTGCGGCCATGGAAAGAGAAGAAATAAAATCGGCGACATTACAAAGAAGGTATGTTTTTAGCCCGATCAATAGCGAGAAAACTTATTATGTAAAAAGTACAGATGAATTATTATGGAGTTTTTTAAATGATGATCCGTATAATTTTATCGGAGGTAAAACCGGATATATTGAAGAATCCGGATATAATTTGGCGGTGGAAGTTATGCGCGGCGGGCATAAAATAGTAGCCGTAGTTTTAGGCAGCGCGACTACAGAGGATAGATTTAAGGAGATTAAAGGATTGGTTGACTGGGCTTTTATAAATTATCAATGGTAAATAAAGATTATGCGCGTTGGGATTGATTGCAGAACTATCTTAAATCCTGGTTACGGAGAGGCCGCTGGCGTTGGACATTACACATTTTTTTTAGTAAGTAATCTATTAAAAATAGACAAAAAGAACGAGTATGTTCTTTTTTTTGATAATTTACTTTCCAAAGACGCCGCAGAAGAGATGATTGCCGGCGCGCCGAACGTAAAAATAAAATTTTTTCCATTTCACCAATACAAACATTATTTGCCCTTTGCCTTTTCTCATCTCTTAACGGCGAGCGCCATTGAAAAAGAAAAATTAGATGTTTTCCATTCCCCAGCTTATACTTTACCTTTGGCCTATAAGGGAAAATCAATCATAACGGTTCATGATCTCGCTATCTATAAAAATCCAAAATGGTTTCCGGGAAAATTTTTAATCGGCCAAAGATTTTCAACGAAAACAGTAGTTCCTAAGAGTTTTAAAAAGGCAACAAAAATAATTGCCGTTTCAAACCATACTAAAAAAGATATTACGGAAATTTTTAAAATAAAACCGGAGAGGATAAAAGTAATTTACGAAGGGGTGGAATTTAGAAATTTGCCGTCAAAAAAGGATACTGTTTGCGGGGTTAAATCAGAGGTTTGTTTTGAAGATTTAAAAATAAAGTACGGCTTGAAAGATAATTACATTTTGTTTTTGGGAACAATTGAACCTAGAAAAAATATTGTTGGTTTAGTTAAAGCGTTTTGTAAGCTAGTTTGGAAAGACGATAAGTTTGGCAAAAAATATCAGTTGATTTTAGCTGGGGCTAGGGGATGGAAATATGAAAATATTTTTAAAGAGATTGAAGTGTGTAGAAAAAAAATAGGGGGGAGCGGAGAAATAAAATATATTGGCTATGTGCCTGGCCGGGAAAAATTTACTTTAATAAAAGGCGCCACGTGTTTTGTTTTCCCGTCTTTTTACGAGGGTTTTGGCTTACCGGTTCTTGAGGCATTATCACTTGGTGTGCCAACTATTACATCAGATAAATCATCTTTGCCGGAAATTGCCGGTCAGGCCGCGGTACTTGTCGACCCCGGCAGGCCCGAAGAAATTTCCGCGGCGTTAGAAAAAATCTTGACGGATAAAATTTTCGAAGAGGATCTTAAAAAAAGGGGAGTGGTCCAGGCCCAAAAATTTAATTGGGAAAAATGCGCGCGCGAGACGCTGGAGATTTATAAAGAAGTTGCAAAATAGAGAAAATTAAATATCAAAAAACCGCCCCGTATAATTACGGGGCGGTTTAATCTTATCTAAATAAAATAAATAAGCAGGACACCCAAAATAACCGCCTGAAATACGACACTCTGAACGATCGTAGGTTGCTTTACTTTTATTAGATCGTGCATTATAAAATGAAACTTATAGATATTTTTGAAAAGTTTGTCCGATAATTCATGACAAGCGACAAGAAGATCGGGTAAAATTCCGCCCAAAATTCCCACGGCGATGTTTAAACTTGGCATGAATGAATCTATATAAAAATATCTGGAGATTAAAAGACCAAGTAAAATCACAGCATCAATCACTACAATACTAATGATTTTTTTTACTTTAGACTTTTGGTCGCCCTTATATTCGTCAATCCAGTCTTGATCCCCATGAGGAACCATGTCTAAAATAAAGTGGGAGACAAAAGCTAAAACAAAAGCCAGAATAGGGTTATTGATTTGTTGGCCGATTATAGCACCGGCCGCAGCATGAACTGTTAAGAGCATATAACTTTGGTGGCTGGGGTGGGTTTCGAACCCACTACCTCGGGCTTATGAGTCCCACGCTCTACCAATTGAGCTACCCAGCCTTGCTACTGTTGGGTTTATTTAAAAAGACAAAAAGTTTGGTTGCGGGGGCCGGATTTGTCGCTTCGCTCCTTAAAACCCCGCGGTTTTAATATTTCCGCAAATCGGGAAAACTACGTTTTCCCGACCCCTTTCCTAAAAATCCGTCCCTGACTTATATAATCTAAATAACAATTTTGGTTGCGGGGGCCGGATTTGCACCGGCGGTCTCCTGGTTATGGGCCAGGCGAGATGCTACTTCTCCACCCCGCTATAATTGATCTAATAGGATAACAGGTTTTTAAGAATTTGTCAAAGTGCCGATGGTGGGAGTTGAACCCACAATCCCGTAAGGGAATGCGATTTTGAGTCGCACGCGTATGCCAGTTCCGCCACATCGGCGTCAGTTTAGTCTTATTTTACTCCAAAGTTGTCAAAAAAGCAATATTCGGGTATAATAATTTAATATTAAGGGGCAGATAATTCATTATGGCTCAAATTATTTCTATTGTCAACCAAAAAGGAGGAGTCGGGAAAACAACGACTGCCGTGAATTTGGGCGCTTATTTAGCTCATCTCGGAAAATTTGTTTTGCTTGTTGATATGGATCCTCAAGCCAATGCTACCTCTGGCCTTGGCATTGATCATCGTAATTTAGAAAAAGGAATTTACGAAGCCATTACCGGAGGAGCCGCGTTTCGCGATATTGTTGTTAATACCCCCATTCAGGGTTATAAAGTCGCTCCAGCCACGGTTTCTTTAGCCGGAGCAAACGTAGAACTTGTTGGGGCTGACCGGCGAGAATTTCGTCTGCATGATGCTCTTCTTGAAGCGCGAAATGATTTTGATTACATCATTATTGATTGTCCGCCGTCGCTTGGACTTCTTACAATAAATAGTCTGACTGCGGCTGATCATGTTTTTATTCCCGTCCAAGCGGAATATTATGCCTTGGAAGGACTTGGCCAATTATTGGAAACAATTAAGCTTGTTCAAGACAATTTAAAGCCTGATTTAAAAATTTTGGGCGCGGTCATTACAATGTTTGACAGCCGTGTTGGATTATCAGATGCGATTTTGAAAGAATTATACCAATATTTTCCAAATAAAATTTTTCGGTCGGTTATTCCGAGAAACGTCAGATTAGCCGAGGCTCCATCGCATGGTTTAACAATTTTGCACTACGACGAAAAAAGCAAGGGAGCAAAAGCATACGAAAGACTGGCGCGAGAAATTTTGGAATTCAGATTTTAAAAATTAGAAATTAATTTTTTTTAAGATATGTCATACGGTTTGGGCAGGGGACTAAACTCTTTAATTCCACCAAAAAAAATTATTCAAGCATTTTCTTCCGGAGCTGAAGCGGCGCCCCAAGGCGTCCGCCTTATTGATGCGCCAGTAAAGAACATTAGGCCAAATCCCAAACAGCCGCGCGAAGATTTTGGTTATCAGGATTTAGAGGATTTAATAAATTCCATCAAAGAACATGGAATTTTGCAGCCGCTTGTTGTCACAAAAATTGATGGAGAAAATTACGAATTAATCGCCGGCGAACGCCGTTTCCGTGCCGCTAAATTTTTGAATCTTCGAACCGTGCCGGCAATTGTCAGAACGGCAAAGGATCAAGAAAAACTAGAGTTGGCTTTAATTGAAAATATCCAAAGAAAAAATTTAAATCCGATTGAAGAAGGCAGGGCATTTCAAAGATTAATGGATGAATTTAGTTTGACGCAGGAGGAAGTGGCCGTGCGAGTCGGGAAAAGCCGGCCGGTCATCGCTAACACTTTACGCCTGCTAAGTTTGCCAGAAGAAATTTTGCAAGCATTGCGAAGCGGGAAAATAAAAGAAAGCCACGGCAGAACACTTTTGTCTTTACCCGATGAGAGATCGCAGTTAAAATATTTTTCCAAAATTTTAAAAAATGAAATGACCGTCCGCGACGTGGAAGGAGCTGTCAGAAAAGTAAAGGGAGTGAGACAAAGAAAAGTCGATCCGGCGCTCGCGGCAAAAGAAGAATTATTACGTGGCGTTTTTGGAACGAAAGTGGAAATTAAAAAAAGAGGAAGCAAGGGGCACATAATCATTCATTTCTACAGCGACGAAGAATACAGTGATATAATCAAAAAGATTTCCAAAAGATAATATAAAAAAATCACCCTGCGATTACCGTGGGGTGATTTTTTATTTCGTCTTCAGGCGGCTTTTAATTTTATGACGGGCGGCATTGGTTTTAACAAATTTCAGCCAGTCGGCGGAAGGAGTTTTCCTATTTTTATCAGTGATAATTTCTATAACATCGCCGCTTTGTAACTTCGTATCAAGTTTCGCAATTTGTTCATTAATTTTTGCGCCAGTGCATTTATCTCCAAGGTCGGAGTGCAGGGTGTAAGCAAAATCAACTGGAGTAGAATTCTCCGGCAAATCAATAACGTCGCCCTTAGGCGTGAAAACAAAAATTCTATTTTGGAAAACATCAATTTTTAATGATTCAAGATATTTTTGGTTTTCTTCAAATTCCCTTTTCCATTTTGTTAATTCTTTGACCCACTTCAAGTCTTTCGCGACAGGCATCGAACCCTGCTCGTCGTAATACCAGTGTGAGGCAATGCCGTATTCAGCCTCCTCGTGCATCTTTTTGGTTCTGATTTGAAATTCTACAATTTCTCCGTCGTCGCAGAAAACAGTGGTATGGAGAGACTGATAGCCGTTTGGTTTTGGCTGGGCGATATAATCTTTAATGCGGCCTTTTAGGGGTTTCCACAATTGATGGATAATTCCTAAAACTGTATAACACTCAGCTACGGTTTCCACGATTACGCGAAGCGCTACGATATCATAAATTTTTGAAAGGTCGTCATAGCCCTTCTGTTGTAATTTTTTGTAGATACTCCAGAGACGCTTGGTTCGGCCGTGGATGGAGTAAACCTTAACTCGCTGCATTTCAGACCCTTCTCCTGGCGCGCCGAGGGAAAAGCTAGCTATAGTTTTTAATAGTTTTACTCTTATCTTTTTTAAATATTCTTCTTTTGCTCTATAGCGGGGAGCAACTTCTTTTTTTAATTTATCGTAATCTTTAGGATAAAGATATGGAAAAGCAGAGTCTTCAAGTCGACCCTTAATTTCTCCCATGCCAAGGCGGTTCGCAATCGGAGCGTAAATTTCCATTGTCTCCATGGCAATACGCTTTTGTTTTGCCGGGGGTTGGGCGTTAAGCGTTTCCAAGTTATGCAATCGGTCGGCGAATTTTATAAAAATTACCCGGACATCTTCGGCCATGGCTACAAACATTTTTCTTAAGTTTTCCAAATACCGTTCCATGCCGCGGTATTTTATTTTTCCGAGTTTGGTAATGCCGCGAACCATGAAAGCAACTTCTTCGCCAAAATTATGTTTTATTTCACGAAGGGCGATTTCAGGATTTTCTGGACGAGTTTCTTCTGGGACGTCGTGTAAAAGGCCGGCGATGATAATATCTTGATGCAATTTCATTTCCGCCAAATTCATAGCCGTAGCAAGCGGGTGATTAATATACGGTTCACCTGAAAGCCGCTTCTGGCCGTTGTGCGCCTTTTTGGCGTAATCAAAAGCTAAACGCACCAAATCCAGGTCGGCATTTGGTGCGTAAAATTTTATTTTTTGTATTAAATCATCAATCGTTATCATAGCAAATTAATTTTAGATTAAAATAAAGAATTTGTAAATAACCCTTGACAATTTTGTTATAAAGAGTTTTACTTTAAGACCGTCTTTTAGCAACAAGGAGGGTGTCATGTGGTTTGAATGGTTGATGGCTCCTATCGTATACGTGGTAATAGTCACGCTGTCCGACGTGCTACGATATCGGGCCAAGGGAGAGAAAGTTAACTGGAAAAAGTTGTTCACCCACTTAGTCGAGGGACTCATCGGGTGTTTGGCGGGCATCTTTCTTGTCCTACGGTTTGGCAAGGGCAAGGGGTTCTTGTTTGTTCTCGCCGTAGTGGTGATCTTCTTCGTGGCAGTTTGGCTTGCCAGAAAACATACCGCAAAGGAACTTGCGCGGAGAATCGTCAACTACACTGCCAGAGGAATGGACGCACCGTTCAAGGGCAAACGGCGCAGGCTTCCGAATGCTGTCGCGCTGTGCGAGAAGTGGCACATTCGCCTTCCACCGCTGGGTTCGTCGCCTCAATCCGTGGAGGAAGCGCAAACCGCGTGCATGTGTGGGAAGCCCGTAGCGGGGACGGACTTTTATCCGTTCGTGAGTTCTCCTTTGGTTTACCGGCGGCTCAGAAGGTATAACCTTTTTGCTCGTCGGTGGCTAACCAGGGAAGAAAGAAGAAGACATGAGGTCGACGCGAGTCCTCTTATGTGGAACGGAGTGCTGTCTCGGCTAGGGTTTTGCTCGCAAGAGTGTCAGGCGAGTTTCATCCTTTGGAATTTCTACATTCCGGTTACGAGATGGCAATGGCTCCGCTGGCCGTTCCTCGTTGTCGCCTGGCGGTTTCACCGACTTTTCCACCGCATCTTTCCGTAAGGAGTGAGGGAGTGCCGTTCGCGTTCGCGTGAACGGCTTTTTTTATTTTCAATAATAATTAAATCAAAACACCCCGGCTTGTGGCGGGGTGTTTTATGATATTATTTACTTTTTATAATCGCATTCTTTATTGGAGCAAGCAACCGTATCGTTTTTTCCATAAACCACTAGGCTTCCACATTTCGGGCATTTTTCCCCGGTCGGTTTTGACCAAAGAGCAAATTTACAATTTGGATATTGGTTGCAAGAATAAAATGTCCGGCCGCGCTTGGAACGCCGCTCAACGATTTCTCCCTTGCCACATTCGGAGCAGGCGACGCCGGTCGATTTCACGAGCGGCTTCATATTTTTACATTCAGGATATTTTGAGCACGATAAAAATTTTCCGAAACGGCCGTGCTTTATTATCATTGGCGCGCCGCACTTATCGCAAATTTCATTTGTCGTTTCCGGTTCAAGCTCGCCGCCGCCTTCTTTTCCCAACGATTTAATATTCCGGCATTTGGGAAATCCGCTGCAGGCTAAAAATTTTCCGTAGCGTCCGGTTTTAATAACCATGGGCGATCCGCATTTTTCACAAATTTCATTTGTTGGCTCTTCGGCTTTGCTCACTTCTTTATACTTTTGATCAAGATTTTCTTTAAATGGCATATAAAATTCTTTAATTACCGGGACCCATTTCTTTTTTCCTTCGGCAATTTCATCCAAATCATCTTCCATTCGAGCAGTAAATTTAAAATCAACAATGTTGGGAAAATGTTCCACTAATAAATCATTCACCGTAAAAGCGATTTCCGTGGGCTTTAATCTTCGTCCTTCAATTTTTTCTACATAACCGCGATCAATAATCGTGGAAATAGTCGGGGCATAAGTTGACGGACGGCCGATGCCGTATTCTTCAAGCGTTTTGACAAGCGAGGCGTCGGAGAATCTCGCCGGCGGTTCGGTAAAATGTTGGTTTGGATTTAATTTTAATAATTCCAAAAGTTCTTTTAGTTTGAAAACCGGCAGAATTGTTTCCTGACTCGTGCCGTAAACTTTTAAAAAGCCGTCAAATTTTATAGTCAAACCATTCGCGCGGAAACTATATTGATTTTTGGCATCGGATTTTTCCGCTTCAATGTCTATGGCCGTGCCGATTAACGCCGCGTCAGCCATTTGGCTAGCCACAGCCCGCCGCCAGATTAAATTATAAAGTTTATATTGATGATCATCTAAATACGGGCGGACGGACTCCGGATCGCGCGCCGCTTCGGTCGGACGGATGGCTTCATGCGCTTCTTGCGCCAATTTTGATTTAGTGGTAAAACGGCGCGAACTTGGAGCTAAATATTTTTCGCCGAAAGATTTTTTAAGATATGACCGCGCCTCAGACAAAAATTTTTCCGCGAGATTTACCGAGTCGGTTCTCATGTAGGTAATTAAACCAACTGAACCCTCATTACCTAAATCCGCACCTTCGTATAATTGCTGAGCGATAAGCATTGTTTGTTTTGCCGAAAATCCCAGGCGGCGGTTGGCGTCCTGCTGCAGGGTTGAAGTGATGAATGGCGGCGGGGGAGTGCGCTTGGTTTCTTTTTCTTCAATATCGGCAACGCGATAATTTCGGCCGTCAAGATCCTTCAGGATTTTATCAGCTTCAGTTTTTGATTTTATGGCAAATTTATCTAAAACTTTGTCATTGATTTTATTCAATTTCGCGGAAAATTTTTCACCGGCATTTTCTTTTTGGAAATCTCCTTCAATATTCCAATACTCTTCCGGCACAAATTTTTGGATTTCCCGCTCGCGTTCAACGATCAAGCGGACGGCGACGGATTGGACGCGGCCGGCCGATAAACCCTTGGCAACTTTTCGCCAGAGAAACGGGGAGAGTTCATAACCAACAAGGCGATCCAAAACTCGGCGAGCCTGTTGGGCGTCAACCATATTAAGATCAAGGTCGCGGGGATTTTCTAGCGCTTTCAAAATCGCATCTTTTGTAATTTCATGAAAAGCAATCCGGCGAGCTTGTCCGGCTTTTGGCTTTAATATTTGTGTTAAGTGCCAAGAGATGGCTTCTCCTTCGCGGTCTTCGTCAGATGCGAAGTAAATGAATTTAGCTTTGGCGGCTGATTTTTTTAAATCAGTCACCGTCTTTTGATTTTTGCGCGGGACAACATAATGGGGCAGAAAATTATGTTCAATATCAATGCCCATTTCTTTTTGTGGCAAATCGCGCAGGTGCCCAAAAGAAGACTTTATTTGGAAGTCTTTGCCTAAAAATTTTGAAATAGTTTTTGCCTTCGTCGGAGATTCGACGATTACTAAATTCATAAATAATAATTTATAATTTTTTGTTTATTTTCCAATAACATAATTCATTCCGCCCAAGTTTCTTACCATTCCCTTCATTTCCATAAGCGTTAGTATAGCACCAACTTTGGCTGCGTCAAGTCCGGAGGTCAAAATAACCTTATCAATATGTGTTGGTTCAGGAGAGAGACTTTCGATAATTTTTGCTTCTTCCGGCGAGGTGGGGAGGAGTTTTTTGTTTTTTGTAAAATCAGCAGCTTGATCCAAATTAAGGGTTTCTAGAATATCATTAACTTCAGTCACGGCTTTGGCTCCCATTTTTATCAATTTATTAGGACCAGCGGAAGTGGGATTAAAAATACTGCCCGGCACGGCAAAAACTTCGCGATTTTGTTCTAAGGCGCAGCGAGCCGTGATCAGGGCACCAGACTCCTCGGCTGCTTCAATAACGAGCGTACCGAGAGAGAGGCCGGAAACGATACGGTTTCGATGGGGAAAATTTCCAGGCATAGAGATTGCCCCCAAAGGATACTCCGAAATTACGGCTCCGCCGGTTTTTACGATTTCCGAAGCTAAAAATCGATTTCCTGCCGGATAAATACTTTCATTGTCTATGCCTCCGCCGAGCACTGCTACGGTTTTTCCTCCGAGCCGCACAGTGGTCTGATGAGCAAGCGCGTCGACTCCCAAAGCCAAGCCACTTATAATATTAAAACCATTTTGTACTAATTCGCCGGTTAAAAGAGAAGTTAGTTGCCGGCCGTAAGTGCTGATTTTTCTCGTGCCAACTACGGCTAAATTAAATTCATCGTCAGGCGGAAGACTGCCTTTAACATATAAAATCGCGGGAGGGTTCCAAATTTCTTTTAGTAATTTTGGATATTTTTCAGCGTTAATAGTTATGATACTAATATCTTCTTTCTCTAATCTTTCCCATTCAGTATCAGGATTCACCGTCATTTTTTGAGCCAAAAAATCGTGGACAATATTTTCGTCCAATCCAGCTTGGCGCAGTTCGGAAAAAGAAGCCTGCCAGGCTTCTTTCATAGAGTGGAAAAAATTAAAAAGTTTTACAAGGCGAGTCGCGCCAATTTTCGGATATCTGGAGATAGCGACCCAATATTTTAAATCATCCTGGGGGATCATGCGAAAATATTTTAGGTTAAAGTCAAAAATTGCCGTTAAAATTTCAGTGTGAGGATCTTGACAAAAAGGTGCAATTTCTGTTAAGATATCAAGATATTTAAATTGTGTTTGTACCTCTGTCTGCCAGCGGCGAAAGCGATGATCACCCCTCCTGATCTAACAAGTAGCCGTAAGTTAAGGTTTTTTCCTTTTTGGAACGAATTTTACGCTGGCAGGCAGTGTTATGAGTAAAATTTAATTGAATTGGTTCATGGCCTCGTCGGTTCCTTCGGCCAAAATCACGGCAACCGCTTCGGTTGCTTTTTTAGTTATTTCAGAAACTTTTTTTGTTTCCGCCTTGATAAATTTTTTCAAAACAAAATCAGCCGCGTCAAAATTTTTCGGTCTGGCCTCGGGCGCGACACCGATTTTTAATCTGGTGAAATTTTTTGAGTTAAGAGTCGTAATAATTGATTCTACCCCGCGATGCCCTCCCGAAGATCCATCTTTTTTAATTCTAAGTTTTCCAAGAGGCAAATCAATGTCGTCGTGAATTACTAAAATATCAGCCGGTTTTATTTTATAAAATCCAGCTGCCGCGGCGACTGCTTGGCCGGAGTTATTCATAAAAGTTTGTGGCCGGAGTAAAACTATTTTTTTGCCGCCGATTTTTCCTTCGGAAATTTCCGCGTTAAATTTTTTGTTTATTTTCCAATCGGAAAAATCTGAAACCTGGAGCCCGAAATCCGAAATTACAACAAAGCCGGCGTTGTGTCTTGTGTTTTTATACTCTTTGCCTGGATTACCCAGGCCGACAATGAGTTTCATATTGTTGGTGGTAGCGGCGTTTAGGCATTTTTTTTCTTAATTTGTCTTACCTCAAGTCTTATTGGCGTGCCAACAAAATCAAAACGCTCGCGGAATTTATTTTCAATAAATTTTATAAAGGCATCAGGAAGTTTTTCCCGGGAAGTGGTGATGAGGTGAAAAGTCGGGGGATTTACGCCAGTCTGGACAAGGCTAATAATTTTCGGCCGCGCGCCGAAGCCTGATTTTTTTCGGTGATGGATAACAGCCCAATGTTTGGCTAGCGTTTCTCTTAAAAAACTTTTCAATTCCTCGGCTTTGATAAATTTCTCTCTTTTATTTTTTATTTCTAAAACAAGATCTAATATTTTATGAACTTTTTCTCCGGTTTTGGCCGAGATAAAGAGAATGGGAGCCCAGTCGAGATAGGGGAAGAATTGATTGTAATAATTAACAAAGAGATTCATGGTTTGCGACCCCTCTTTTTTTACTAGATCCCATTTGTTGGCGACGATAATGAGGCCAATATTTTTTTCTAAAATTAATTCAGAAAGATGTTTGTCCTGAGAGGTCATTTGTTCCGAGGCTTCGGTCACAAAAAGGACAACGTCAGCCCGCTCCATGGCGGCGATGCTCCGTTTCACGCCGACTTTTTCTAATCCCGGAGCAACATGGGCTTTTTTCCGCATACCCACGGTGTCAATCAGTAAAAATGGCTGATCGCGATAAAGCAGAATCATGTCCTGCGGTTCGCGGGTAGTAAACGGAACCTCACTTACCAAAACCCGTTCTTCTCCCAGAAGGGAATTTAAGAGCGATGACTTTCCAGCATTTGGTTTTCCCAAAATTGCAACTTTAATAGGAGGCACGGCGGAAATTTTTTCCGAATCTTCTTCGGCCGTTTCTTTTTTAAAAAATTCAAAAATTTTATCAAGCAAGTCTCCGGTTCCCGCGCCATTTGCGGCGGAAAGCGGCAGGGGTTTGCCAAACGCGAGTTTTAGCCATTCTTTATTTTCCGCTTCGGCAAAAATCCTTGGCATGTCTGCTTTATTGCCGACGAGAATTACGGGCTTCTTCAGTTTTTTTAAGAGCTTGGAAATAGCGCGATCCTGCGGCATGAGGCCTTCTTTTAAGTCAACTAAAAAAACTACTAAGTCGGCTTTGGCAATGGCAATATCTACTTGCTTTTTAATATCTTCTGAATACAAGGCCGCGTCTTCAAGGCCACCAGTATCAACTACCACAAAATCACGGCCGCGCCACCGAGCTTGGCCGTAATTTCGATCGCGGGTTGTGCCGGCTACGCTCGAGACAATTGCCTTAGGTCGTTCAAGCAGGCGATTGAAAAGAGTTGATTTGCCGACGTTGGCTCGGCCAACAATAGCAATAGTGAATAACATAGTTAAAAAGTGGCGTTTTTGCCAAGGATAATCAGAAAATCTGTTGAATTATTTTTTGCGATAACTGGAGGTTGATTAAAGAGATTAACTTCCGCGGAGGCGG
>Ga0172380_10006283_pt1 | contig 13901 bp, 7 predicted proteins | sample Leawe162metaG_FD_119747 | JGI IMG/M metagenome (GOLD analysis project Ga0172380, IMG submission 119747) | Leachate microbial communities from a municipal landfill in Southern Ontario, Canada - Leachate well 162 metaG | ecosystem: Engineered > Solid waste > Landfill > Unclassified | place... | reverse complement strand
TACGAACAGCCTATTCTCAACTCGCCCTATTTCCCGCCGACACGCCACCACGCGCTGGGCGACGACGGCACGCCATTGGAGCATCCGCCGATCGAGGGGCGGCGCAAGTCCCGGTATATGGTGCCGGTGCCGAGCAGCCGGCGGAAGTCGGGTCGCGAACAGCAGGGTGAGTTCGGCTTCGGCGATGAGGCGGAAAAGGGCCGCTACAGCGACAACGCCATTGTCAACGAGATCCGCGGCTACGTCGCCAGCTGGCGCGCGCTACCCGACCCCTTCGATTGGGGCGTCACGCCGGCGACGCAGCGGCTGCTGCAGCACTGGCGGCACCACAATTTCTCGGGCCCGCGGCCGTTCTTCTGCCAGGTCGAGGCCGTCGAGACGGTCATCTGGCTCAGCGAGGTCGCGCGTGGCCGGAAGCAGTACGCGCACCTCTTCCGCTACCTCGAGGAAGCCAACGCCGACGCCAATCCCGAGCTCTTCCGACTCGCGCTGAAGCTTGCGACCGGCGCCGGCAAGACAACCGTAATGGCCATGCTGATTGCCTGGCAGGCCATCAACAACGCCCGCCAGCCCGGCTCGTCGCTGTTCTCCCGCGGCTTCCTGATCGTGACGCCCGGCATCACCATCAAGGACCGGCTCAGAGTGCTGCTGCCGTCCGATCCCGAGAACTATTATCGCGAGCGCGAGCTGGTGCCGCCCGAGCTGATGGGCGACCTCAACAAGGCGAAGATCGTCCTCACCAACTACCACGCGTTCCAGCAGCGCGAGACGCTCGATACCAACAAGGTCGGCCGCGCGGCGCTGAGCGGCTGGCGCAACGAGAAGCTGATCACCAGAGAGACCGAAGGCGCGATGCTCGAGCGCGCCTGTCGCGAGCTACTGTCGGTGCGCAACATCGTCGTGCTCAACGACGAGGCCCATCACTGCTATCGGGAGCGGGCCGGCACGGCAGGGGAGCAGGCGCTCAAGGGCGAGGACAAGGCCGAGGCGACGGAGAACAACGAGGCCGCCCGGCTCTGGATCTCGGGCATCGAGGCGCTCAAGCGCAAGGTCGGGCTGCGTGCCGTCTACGACCTGAGCGCCACCCCCTTCTTCCTGCGTGGCTCGGGCTACGAGGAGGGCACGCTGTTCCCGTGGGTGGTCAGCGATTTCTCGCTGATCGACGCCATCGAGTGCGGCATCGTCAAGCTGCCGCGCGTGCCGGTCTCCGACAATTCGATCAACGCGCCCATGCCGGTGTTCCGCAACCTGTGGGAGCATATCGGCAGGAAGATGCCGAAGAAGGGCGCCGGCAAGTCCGGGCAGCTCGATCCGCTGGCGCAGTTTCCTACCCTGCTGGCCCAGGCGCTCAACTCGCTCTACAGCCACTACGTCCAGACCTTCGAGGCCTGGGAGAAGGCCGGCATCGGCGTGCCGCCGGTGTTCATCGTCGTGTGCAACAACACCGCGACCTCGCGCCTCGTCTGTGAGTGGATCTCCGGCTGGCAGCGCGAGAGCGAGGGCGAGCTGCAGACGATCCACAGGGGTCACCTCAAGCTCTTCTCCAACTTCGACGACTACGGCAACCCGCTGCCGCGGATGAACACCATCCTCGTCGACAGCCACCAGATCGAAGCCGGTGCCCTCGACGACGCCTTCAAGCAGATCGCGGCGCCCGAGATCGAGCGGTTCCGCCAGGAGAAGGCCGAGCGCGAGGGCGCCGCCTCGGCCGGTGCCGTCTCCGACAGCGAGATCCTGCGCGAGGTGATGAACACCGTCGGCCGCAAGGAACGGCTCGGCGAGTACGTGCGCTGCGTCGTCTCGGTGTCGATGCTGACCGAAGGGTGGGACGCCAACACGGTGACCCACATCCTCGGTGTCCGCGCCTTCGGCACGCAGCTCCTCTGCGAGCAGGTGGTCGGCCGCGGCCTCAGGCGGCAATCCTACGAGTTCGGGGACGACACAACGCCCGACGGGCACCGGCTGTTCGACGCCGAATATGCCGACATTCTCGGCATCCCGTTTGACTTCGCCTCCGAGCCGGTCGAGGTCAAGCCCAAGCCTCCCAAGCCCGTGACAAGGGTGCATGCGGTCAAGGAGCGCGCGGCACTCTCCATGCGGCTGCCGCGCGTCGCCGGCTACCGCACCGAACTGCCTCCGGACCGGCTGACCGCGACCTTCACCCACGAGCACCACTTCCAGCTCGACCAGGACATGGTGGGACCGACGATGGTGCGGCTCGAGGGGCTTGTCGGCGAAGGCGTGGACATCACTCCGGCCGTGCTCGACGACATGCGCGACAATACCGTTGCGACGCACCTCACCAAGCACCTGCTGCAGCGCTACATGCGCGACGACCAGGGCAACCCGCCCTACCACCTCTACAATTCGGTGCAGGCCATCACCCGCCGCTGGATCAGGGAGTGCCTGATCCTCAAGGGCGGCACCAAGGTGGGAATGCTCACCTATGCCGACATCGCCGGCAAGGCCGCCGCCCTGATCTACGGCGCCATCGTGCAGTCGACGGGCGCCGGCGGCGCGCCGATCGTCAAGGCCATGCTCGACCCGTACAACCCGGCCGTGGTGACCGACTACGTGCAGTTCATCACCACCAAGACGCACCTGCTCGCCACCGATCCGCAGAAGTGCCACGTCAACTACGTCGTCGGCGACAGCGGCTGGGAGATCGCCTTCGCCGAGATCCTCGAGCGCCACCCGGCGACGCTCGCCTATGTCAAGAACCAGGCGCTCGGCTTCGAGGTGCCCTATCTCGACAAGTCCGAGCAGCGCATGTACCTGCCCGATTTCATCGTCAGGGTCGACGACGGGCACGGGCCGGACGATCCGCTCAACCTCGTCGTCGAGGTCAAGGGCGAGCGCGACATCTTCGACCAGATCAAGGCCGAGACTATGCGGGCGCTGTGGGTACCGGGGGTGAACGCGCTGGGGACGTGGGGCCGGTGGGACTTCATCGAGCTGACGGACGCGCCGGGGATGGAAGAGGATTACGCGAATGAACTTGCCGCGCATGGCGCGCGCGGCAGGGCGTTGGCATAGCTTGTTTCAGAGAGCCTTGCGGCGAAAAAATGCGACGTTTGGGGAACGAAATGGGGCGAGCATCTTTACTCCCGCTATGGAAATCACATATAGACTGTAGCTATCCGCCCCTTGGGAGTAGGCGCGCTCAGTCATCCAGAGCGCCGCTGAAACCCTGGGGCTTTTGCTTTCTGAGCGTATGCGATGGGTCATCCGCATGCGAATAAGGCGGATAGCGATCCTCATTGATGCCGGCTTCTTTCTGAAGCGGCTGCCAAAGCTGGTAGCCCATCAGCATCGCGATACACCTGAAAAGGTAGCACGTATCGTCAACCTGCTGTGCCGGACTCATGTCTTGCACATCACGGAGGCCGAGAAGAAGCGGTGGCACGACCACGTGTATCGCATCTTCTTCTATGATGCGGTGCCATATTCCGGGCAGGCACATCATCCCCTGAAAAACCAGCAGATCGACTTCGGAAAGACTGCCGAAGCACAATTTCGGCTGGCGCTGTTCGATTGCCTTCGCCGGCAAAGAAAGCTCGCGCTGAGGCTTGGCAAGGTCACCCGTGAGGGAGATTGGTCTCCGCCGACAGACAAGGTCCGGCGCTTGTTGGCGACGCGTGACTGGGTGGCTAGTCTCAATCTCAATGGCTTGGAAAATGGCGGCCAGGTCACGCTCACCAAGCAGCAGGCGGAAGAGGCGGTCCGCCTGCAGAAGCGCTGGGGTGAGATCGACAACAACGGCATTACCCTCGGGCTCCGGCAAAAAGGCGTCGACATGCGAATTGGTCTGGATATCGCGTCGATCACCCTGAAGAAGCAGGCCGACACCATAATCCTCGTCTCGGGCGACAGTGACTTTGTCCCTGCCGCAAAACTGGCAAGGCGCGAAGGCGTCGAGTTCATCCTCGATCCCCTGTGGCAGTCCGTGAACGAAGACCTTTTTGAGCATATCGACGGTCTTCACTCCGGCCTGAGCAAGCCCGGTGCTCAATCGAACGCGGGCATTGCAGCAGCAATTGCCGACGCTGATCAGGCGGCTGCAGAACTGGTGCCAGCGAGCGCACCACGGGCCGCCGAGGCAGAACTAGAGGAATAGATGGCCCGTCCCCCCAAGCCCAAAGACGTCTCCACCCTCACGCACGACGCGGCGCGGCGGATCAATAATCCGACGGCCGAGATGGCCTCGCTCTACGAGCAGCAGGAAGAGCAGATGCGCACGCGCTGGAAGGCGATGCGCATCCCGCGCGACCGGCCGCTGGCGGAGGGCGAGGTGCGCGAGCGCGATGGCGACCTCGATCCGCAGATCGTCTGGAACGGGGTCAGGATCACGCTGACGCCGGCGCAGGTCGAGCAGCTGAGCGAAACCGGCACGATCGAGATCGGCGACGCGCAGCTGGCCTGGCGCGGCAAGGACACGCAGGACTGGAGCGACCTCGTGGTCAACGCCCCGCCGCTCTACATCCAGGAGAAGGTGCACCCCAAGGCGATCATCGACGACCTGAAGCGCCGCTCGGACGCTTCACGCTCGAAGAAAGCCGACGAGGCTGACCTGTTCGCCGATTTCAACGGGCTGGCCGACCCCGAGGCGCGGGCCGAGTTCTACCGGCATTCGATGCACTGGCAGAACCGCTTCATCCTCGGCGACAGCCTGCAGGTGATGGCCTCCCTCGCGCAGCGCGAGGGGCTGAAGGGCAAGGTGCAGGCGATCTATTTCGATCCGCCCTACGGCATCAAGTTCAACTCCAACTGGCAGGTCTCGACGCTCAGCCGCGACGTCAAGGACGGCAAGGCGCAGGACATCACCCGCGAGCCCGAGCAGGTGAAGGCGTTCCGCGACACCTGGAAGGACGGCATCCACTCCTATCTGACCTATCTGCGCGACCGGCTGACCGTGGCGCGGGAGTTGCTCACCGAGAGCGGCAGCATCTTCGTGCAGATCGGCGACGAGAACGTGCACCGCGTGCGGGCGCTGATGGACGAGGTGTTTGGGGCAAAGAACGCCATCGTCACCATCAACTTCCGCAAGACCACAACCCAAAGTGGCGACTTCGTCGCCGACACCAACGACTATATCGTTTGGTTCGCAAAGGACCGGTCTCAAGCCAAGTTCCGTCAGCTGCTTCAGTACCGTGACGGCTTCGATTGGGTGAACTACGACTTTGTCGTTTCCGACGACCTTCATTTTCGGAAGCTGCTTGCTGATGAGAAGTCCGGTGCCCATTCGATCTCGAAGACCGAGAAAGTGTACCGGCGGTCTCCCCTGACCTCCGCGTCGTCATCAAGCACTACACTCGTCCCCTTTCCATACAACGGGGCCGTGTTTCGGCCCGGGAAGGGTGGCTGGAAGACCGGCATTCAGGGACTTCACCGGCTGGCTCGAGCCGGGCGCGTTGAGACTTACGGCACGACTGCGTCCTTCCGACGCTACACGGACGACTTTCCCTATTTCCCGTTTGCCAACAGTTGGACCGACACAGCCTCGGGGGGGTATGGGGCCGACAAGGTCTACGTCGTCCAGACAAACGAGAAGGTTGTTCAGCGCTGCCTCCTGATGGCCACCGATCCCGGCGACCTCGTCCTCGACCCCACCTGCGGCTCGGGCACCACCGCCACCGTCGCCGAGCAATGGGGCCGGCGCTGGATCACCATCGATACCTCGCGCGTGGCGCTGGCACTGGCCCGCACGCGGCTGATGAGCGCGCGCTACCCCTATTACCTGCTCGCCGACAGCCCCGAGGGCCGCGCGCAGGAGGGCAGGCTCACCGGCCGCATCCCGTCCGAGACCCCCACCGGCAACGACATCCGCCAGGGCTTCGTCTATGAGCGGGCGCCGCACATCACGCTCAAATCCATCGCCAACAACGCCGAGATCGACATCATCTGGGAGCGCTGGCAGGAGGTGCTGGAGCCGCTGCGCGCGGAGATGAACCGGGAGCTGTTCGGCACGGAGTCGACGACTGGCGGCTCCAACCGGTGGAACGACAACTTCATCGGCAGTGTCACGAAGGCCGCAACGCCTCCCTCCCCCCTTGAGGGGGAGGGATCGAGGGTAGGGGGTAGCGCAGTGGGCTCCGATGGACCCCCACCCCCGACCCCTCCCCGCAAGGGGGAGGGGAGCCCGACTGCCGCCTCCGGCTGGCAGGAATGGCAGATCCCGCGTGATCTCGACACCTGGCTCGAGACGAAAGAGGGCAAGGCGTGGCGCACCGAAGGCGCCGCATCGCCTCCCTCCCCCCTTGAGGGGGAGGGATCGAGGGTAGGGGGTGGTGCAGCGGTCTACCGGCCGACCCCCACCCCCAACCCCTCCCCTCAGGGGGGAGGGGAGCGCGGCCTCGGCGATCGCATCCGCGACCTCCACACCAAGTGGTGGGAGGCGCGCATCGCCCGGCAGCGGGAGATCGATGCCTCGATCGCCCGCGCCGCCGATGTCGAGTTGCTCTATGACCGGCCCTATGAGGACAAGTCGCGCGTCCGCGTCGCCGGCCCGTTCACGGTGGAAAGCCTCAGCCCGCACCGGGTGGTTACCGCGCGCGATGAAAGCCTGGGCGATGCCATCGCCGCCGCCGAAGGCACGCTGCAGCCCGACCCGGCCAACGTGCCCGAGGCCGATTTCGGCGCCATGGTGCTCGCAAACCTCAAGGCCGCCGGCGTGCACCAGAAAGACAAGGCCGACGCCATCCGCTTCACCTCGCTAGAGCCCTGGCCGGGCAAGTGGATCGCCGCCGAGGGCCGCTACACCGACGGCGAGGGCCGCGAGCGCCGCGCCGGCATCCTGATCGGCCCCGAGTTCGGCACGCTGACCCGCAGCCAGATCACCGCCGCCGCCCGCGAAGCCTCCGAAGCCCGGTTCGACGCGCTGATCGCCACCGCCTTCAACTTCGAGGCGCAGGCGACCGACCTCGATAGGCTCGGCCCGCTGCCCATCCTCAAGGCGCGGATGAACCCGGACCTGCACATGTCGGACGAGCTCAAGACCACAAGCAAGGGCAACCTCTTCGTCGTCTTCGGCGAGCCCGACATCACGCTCATGGCCACGCCCGAGGGCGAGATCCGGGTGAAGGTGAACGGGGTCGACGTGTTCGACCCCTCGACCGGCGAAATCCGCTCCGACGGCAAGGAAGGCATCGCCGCCTGGTTCATCGACACCGACTACAACGAGGAAAGCTTCTTCGTCCGCCACGCCTATTTCCTCGGCGGCGGCAGCGACCCGTACAAATCGCTGAAGACTGCGCTCCGGGCCGAGATCGACGAGGACGCGTGGGCGACGCTCTACTCGGACGTGTCGAGGCCGTTCCCGCGCCCGAGCACGGGGCGGATCGCGGTCAAGGTCATCAACCACTTCGGGGATGAAGTGCTGAAGGTGTTTGGGGTTTAGGGGGTGGGCAGCCCATCTGTCATCTGCCCAATGCCGAACGTGTGGGCGAGCGTCCACCGCCGCCTTCGCCGTGCGGCCGGGCAGCGAGGGCTGCCCGATCCCCCAGTCCCGCTAATCCTCGCGGGTTGGGCTCATTCGTCCGATGCTGAAAAGGCTGGAAACCATCGCGTGGGCGGAGCACCATGGTCTTGAGGCTGAGCTGTCAAGTCTGCCGAGGGAGAGCATGTACGTTGCTTGATTAGGAGACCAGCAGGACGGGGAGGTGGGAGTGAGTATCGGAGACGAACTAGTTGTCGTTGCCAAGCAGGTTGTTCAGTTTTTGGAATGGGCTGATGCCTCCGATCCCGGCATGGGGTCTGGTGAGGTTGTAGGCGTCGGTCCATGGGCCGATCGCCTGGTTGCGCTGGGCAGAGGAGGCGTAGGGTCTGGCGTAGGCCCACTCCCTGAGCGAGGTCTGGATGAAGCGCTCGGCCTTGCCGTTGGTTCTGGGGGTATAGGGCCGGGTTCGCACGTGCCGGATGCCGGCTTGGGCAAGAGCCTGGGCGAACAGCTTTGAGCGATAGGCGGAGCCGTTGTCGGTCATGACCCGCTCGACGTGCACCCCGAGCCGGGCGAACCAACTGAGCGCGCGGGTGAGGAAGGCCGTTGCATCGACGCGCCCCAGGCTGGGCAGCACTTCGGTGTAGGCGAGGCGGGAGGCGTCATCGACTGCCACATGCAGGTGCTCCCAGCCGATGCCCTCGACACTGTCGCGGCGGTTGCCGGTCACTCTGTGGCTGGGGCGGGCGATCCTGCCTAAGCTCTTGATGTCGAGGTGCAGCAACTCGCCGGGGTGTTGCCGCTCGTAGCGGATGACCGGCGGCCTGGCTTCGAGCCGGGCCAGGTGGTTGAGGCCCAGCCGCCTGAGCACCAGCCCAACCGTCGAGACCGCCATGCCCAGGGCGCGGGCGATCGCCGGACTGGTCAGACGCTGCCGGCGCAGTTGCTCGATCCGGGCCACCTGCTCGGGCCGCAACCGATGCGGGCAGCGCAGCGGCGCGGAACTGCGGTCAACAAGCTCCCGGTCGCCGCAACGCCAACGCTTCAGCCACCGATGCGCCGTACGTTCCGATATCCCCGCAACGGCCGCCGCCTGCCGGACCGGCATTCCCATGTTGATCCGCTCGATCATCAGGGCTCGACCGCGCGGCGTCAGACGCGCATTCTTGTGAACGTTCATTCGGGGAGCTCCGCTGAAGGTTGGTTGGCTTCGCAACCCCAGCTTCTCAGTCCCTCTCCGAATGAACAACCTTCATAGCAATGACAACTAGTCAGCAGTCTCAATCTCGACGTTGTCGAGGAACTGCAGCTCGATGGACGCAACGAGCGGCTGAGGAAGCCGCCTCACGAACTCCTAGATGGCCCGCTCTCGTCAGGGATCGTCAGCGTCACGAAAGACGGGCAAGTATGGCACCACCAGGCTGCCGCTTTGGAGCGGCTGCTCAGGGGCGAGAACGTTGTCGTCTCGACCGGCACGGCATCATGGAAGTCCCTGATCTTTCAGCTCTATTCGTTGCACCTCTTGAAGTCATCGTCGTCGAAGGTGCTCGTTTTCTATCCGCTCAAGGCGCTGTCTTCTGACCGGCATGCCAGATGGGTTGCGATGGCAAGCATGTTTGGCGTGCCGGCCCATCAAGTGGTTCGAATAGACGGCGACACAAAGCCCGACGAGAGGGAGAAGGACCTAGAAGCAGGACGAATTGTCCTGATGACACCTGACATCTGCCAAGCCTGGCTCATGAGGAACATCGGCAGTTCCCTCGCCCGACGCTTCCTGGACGGGGTAAGGCTATTGGTCCTCGATGAGGCGCACGTCTACGAGTCTGTGTTTGGCAGCAACGTTGCGTTCCTTCTGAGACGACTCTTCGCAAGCCGGTTGCGGGCCTCGCCATCGAAGTCGAGAAGGCTCCAGGTCATCGCTGCTACGGCTACAATTCTGGAGCCCGTCGCGCATTTGCACAGGCTCACGGGGCTGCAGTTCTCCGATGTTGGGGAGGCCGAGGACGGTGCTCCACGCCAGCCGCGTAAGATCGTCCACGTGAATGGGGCCCCTTATGGAACGGCAGGTGAGGCCGCGCTGGCCGACCTTGCGCGGGGGGTGCTCGCACTCCGCGATCGTCATAGGTTCATAGCGTTCCTCGACTCGCGGCAGGGCGTTGAGCGCTCGGTCAGGCAAATTGCTGCTGACGGAGTTCTGCCATATCGGAGCGGTTACGAGGCTGAGGACCGGAAGCGCATTGAGACGGCGCTGCGAAACGGCGAATTGGACGGCGTCGTCTCGACTTCAGCGCTGGAGCTTGGGATAGATGTGGCCGACATGGAAGTTGGCATCAACCTAGGTGTTCCCCAGTCGAAGAAGGCGTTCCGGCAGCGCATCGGACGTGTTGGCCGTGCAACGCCGGGACTCTTCTTCGTGATCGCTCCACCGAACGCCTTTCGGCAGTTTGGTCAAACGTTTCGGGAGTACTACGAGAGTTCGGTCGAGCCATCCTATCTCTATCTTGGCAACCGCTTCATTCAGTTCGCCCACGCTCGCTGTCTTCTCGATGAGATGGAGGTGCTTGGTGGTGACAGAGCTGCGCCACCTGCAGGTGCCGAATGGCCGGACGGCTTTGCGGAAACCTTGGCATTTGCTCGCCCCGGTGGCGGGCGCCCTCGCGAGTTTGACGTGATCGCTCAACTCGGGGCGGACGCGCCGCATCTCAACTATCCGCTCCGGCAAGTCGGCGAAGCGAATTTTCAGATAAAGGACAACGCCGCCGGTGCCTACGATCGCGTAGGCAACATCTCGTCCAATCAGGCAATTCGCGAGGCGTACCCCGGTGCCCTCTACCTGCATTTCGGCAGAGGGTACAAGGTGCACGAGTGGTCCACTCGGGCATTCGATCGATCCATTCGGGTGTCACCAGCCAAGAGTGCAGCAATGACCCGCCCGATCTTGAGGAAGACGGTGACATTGTCTTTGGGCCTGGATGGAGTCGTCGATGGCCGGATCAAGCGGTCTCAGGCAGGCTTGGCGGCAGAGGTTCATCTACAGGTAAACGAAAGCGTAGAAGGGTTCCGGATTGGTTCGAAACCGTTCCTCTATAAGGACCTGCGGGCGGAGAACCCGAATATGTCCCGCAAGCAGCGAGACTTGCGAACGACCGGCGTGGTGGTCAAGGTTGAGCAACCGTGGTTCTCAGGTGGTGAGGGCGACGCAGCGAGGCGACGAGAGCGCACTGCAGAGGCGCTGCTGAACCTTCTATCCCGCGATCGTAGCATCTCCCCGCAAGATGTAGACGCGACCCATACGAACATTGCGGTCTTGACCGAGTCGGGTCCCCAACGGCTGACCGACGCTGTTGTAATCTACGACAGCGTGTATGGAGGACTGCGTCTCACGGAGAGCCTATTCGACCAGTTCCAAGACTACATCGCGCAACTAGATCGGGCCGCAAACCTGTCAGGCGGTGATGCGCTCGTTTCTGGCGAGGCAACGAAGAAGCTCGTCGAGTGGGCGGCCAACCTTCAGGAGGGAGGTCCCTCGGCTGGCGTCGCAATCAGTGTCCCAGATGGCTGGTATCAAGTGTATCGTCCTGGCAGCGTCGTCAGTGTTTATAGCAACGGCAACCTCGTAGAGAGAGAGATCGTGGAGCCAAAGCTTCTAGATCCATTCGGGTTAGGAACGAAGACGCTGTACTACAGCTACAAGTCGGGGAAGACATCGGGATTTGTTCCCCACGATCAGGTGCAGGCGACAGGTCAAGATTGGTCGTGGGTGATGTGGCATCCGGACGACGGGATTTACCAAGATCTCGAGGACGCAGCATCCGGCATAGCATGACCACCATCCTCGCCGACAGCTTCACGGCTTCCCTCGCCAAGCTCAGGAACGACGAGCAGAAGCAGGCGAAGCTGACGGCGTTCGACCTGCAGATGAACCCGGACCAGCCGGGGCTGCAGTTCCACCGCCTCGACAAGTCGCGAGATCCGAATTTCTGGTCGGTGCGGGTCAATCGCGACCTGCGCATCGTCGTGCACAAGACCGGCGATAGCCTGATGCTGGTGCACGTCGCCCACCACGACGACGCCTACAAATGGGCGGAGCGCCGCCGGATCGAGGCGCATCCGAAGACGGGGGCGCTGCAGATCGTCGAGGTGCGGGAACTGGTCGAGCAGGCCGCTCAGGCATATTCGCTGCAGGCCGAGTTCGCTCACGAGATGTCCCAGCCGGTCGCCACCCCGGCGTGCCCGTTCATCGCGCTCAGCGAAGATGACCTGCTTTCCGTCGGGGTGCCCTCTGACTGGCTTGTGGACGTGCGAGTGGCGAGCGAGGACCAGTTCTTCGCGCTGGCCGACCATCTTCCGCCGGAGGCCTCCGAGGCTCTGCTCGAATATGCCGCCACGGGCCGCCTCGCCGTGGCGCCGCCGGCGACGCCCGATCCGCTGCAGCACCCCGACACCTTGCGCCGGTTCCGGGTGCTCGAAGGCGCCGAGGAGCTGCGCGCTGCGCTCGACGCGCCGTTCGAGAAATGGACGGTCTTCCTCCATCCCAGCCAGCGCGGCGTGGTCGAGCGCCGCTATTTCCGGCCCGGCGCGGGTGGCCGGCTCGGCCGGCACCGGCAAGACCGTGGTGGCGCTGCACCGCGTGCACCGGATGCTGCACGGCGATCCGGATGCGCGGGTGCTGCTGACGACCTTCTCCGAACCGCTGGCGCGCTCGCTGCGCGGCAAGCTCAATGTAATGTTCGGAGATCGCCCGGGGCTCCTGGAGCGCGCGTCCGTGGGCTCGTTCCTCGACACCGCTGCGCAGCTCCACGCGCTTGCCCTCGGCCGAAAGCCGCACCTTGCGGTCGACGACATCGTCCGCTCGCTGCTGACCAAGGCGGCAAGCGCCGCCGGCGTCACCGAGTTCACACAGCAGTTCCTCTATTCGGAGTGGACCTACGTCATCGACGCCTGGCAGATCGCGACGCCCGAGGCCTATGCCGAAGTGCCGCGCATGGGCCGGAAGAACCGGCTGGGGGCCAGGCAGCGCGAGCGTTTGTGGCAGGTGTTCGCGACGGTGCGGGAGAGCCTGGCCGAGAGGGGACTGACGACGCAGGCCGGCATCTTCGCGACCGTCGCCGAACTCTACCGCGGCCGCAACGACAAGCCCTTCACCCACATTGTCGTGGACGAGGCCCAGGATCTCGGCGTGGCCGAACTGCGCTTCCTCTCTGCTATCGCGGCGGATACGCCCGATGCACTGTTCTTCGCCGGCGACCTCGGCCAGCGAATCTTCCAGCAGCCGTTCTCATGGACCGGGCTGGGGATCGACGTCAGGGGACGATCGGCGACCCTGAAGGTGAACTACCGCACCTCCCACCAGATCCGCCGCGCTGTAGACAGGTTGTTGCCGAAGAAGTTGCGCGACGTGGACGGGCTGGAGGATGATCGCGCCGGAACCGTCTCTGTTTTCGACGGACCCGAGCCGGAAATCGTCGTCGCCGGCAGCGTCGATGAGGAGATCGCGGGCGCCGCCCGATTCCTCGCAACCGCACTGGACGACGGCATATTGCCTCAGGAGATCGGCGTCTTCGTCCGCTCGCCAAATGAGCTGCAGCGGGCCAGGGCCGCCGCTGCGGCCGCGGGTCTGGCTGTTCGCACCTTCGTCGACGGCGGCACCGGGGAGGCCGCAGCCCTGGTGGGTACGATGCACCTGGCGAAGGGGCTGGAGTTCCGGGTTGTCGCGGTGATGGCCTGCGACCAGGGCGTCCTGCCGCTCGAGGAGCGGGTCGCCGACGTCGCCGACGAGTTCGAGCTGGACGAAGTTGTCGCCACCGAGAGGCAGCTCCTCTACGTTGCCGCTACGCGCGCCAGGGACCGCCTCTGGATATCGGGCGTCGATCCGGCGTCGGAGTTCCTGGAGGAGTTTCGGTAGGTCTGCTGCCCCAGTGTTAGACTGATAATGCGACGGCGCCCGCAACGCGTCGCGTCGTTACGACACGGACAGAAGCAGGGCGCGGGCGTCGCGATACCTAGAGCGTTTCACCCTGATGCGGAATCGGGGGATTCCGTTTTTGGAGGGTTTGTGATTCAAGATGCTGGCTGGTGAGGAGGCCAGCATCTCATGGCAGGACCTCTTTCGAACGATCTTCGTGAGCGCGTAGTGGCGGCGGTTCTGGGCGGGCAGAGCTGCCGGTCGGCGGCGTCCCGGTTCGGGGTCTCGGTATCGTCGGCGGTGAAGTGGACGCAGCGGTTCCGGGCGACGGGATCGGCGGCCCCGGCCAGGATGGGCGGGCACCGCCGGTCGGTCCTGGAGGCCCACCGCGGCTTCATTCTGGACCGGATCAGCCAGGTGCCGCACCTGACGCTGCACGGGCTCAAGCACGAACTGGCGGGCCGCGGGGTGAAGGTCTCGCACAATGCGGTGTGGCTGTTCCTCAAGCGCGAGGGACTGAGCTTTAAAAAAAGTCCTGTTCGCGCTTGAGCAGGCGCATGC
>Ga0172380_10006281_pt1 | contig 13906 bp, 17 predicted proteins | sample Leawe162metaG_FD_119747 | JGI IMG/M metagenome (GOLD analysis project Ga0172380, IMG submission 119747) | Leachate microbial communities from a municipal landfill in Southern Ontario, Canada - Leachate well 162 metaG | ecosystem: Engineered > Solid waste > Landfill > Unclassified | place... | reverse complement strand
TGATTTAGATGGTGAAGCGATGGGATATATGAACGAAAAGGAACGTGAAAAATATACAATGGACTTAGTTAGACGTAGGAATATTGCTCATGAACGTGGGTTGGATTAGCCATTACGCCTAACTATTATATATAGAATTTAACTTTTAACATTCTAATTATGAATTCAAAACATGATATAATTTTAAAGATTTACTTTGAAAAGTTAAAATACTTTAATTATTCCGAAAGAACTATTGAGATTTATGTTCATTATGTTTCAAAATTCTTGGAATCAGTTGATAAATATTATCAACATCTTGTTTCAAGTGATTTTCAGAATTATCTAAATGATTATAAGTTCAGTTCAATATCCCAACAAAATCAAATAATTAATGCCATAAAATTTCTATATGAAAAAGTACTAAATAAAAAGTATCAAAAGATTTCATTTGAACGACCCCGGAAAGAATATCATCTTCCAAGAGTAATCGAAAAAACTACTTTATTACAAAAAATTGAACTTATTCAAAACTTGAAACATCGTGCAATTTTATCTATTGCTTTTTCGATTGGACTTAGAGTATCTGAAGTTTGCAATCTAAAAATTTCAGATATTGATTCAAAACGTATGTTGATAACAATTCAGAACGGGAAGGGTAAAAAAGATAGGATAGTACCGTTAACTGAAAAATTACTCAATATACTTCGGCACTATTACAAAGAATATCAACCAAAAGAGTTATTATTTGAAGGTCAATTTGGCGGTAAATATTCTCCCAGAAGTTGTGAGCAAATAATTAAAAAGTATATTGATAAAAGTTCTGGGTTTCACATGCTACGTCATTCATGTTTTACTAGCATGATAGAGTCTGGAACAGATATCCGAATCATTCAAAAGATTGCTGGACATAAATCTGTAAAAACGACACAAATTTATACTCATATATCAAATGAATGTATGAGAAACGCAGCAATGCCATTATAAAATCTATAAATATGGAAACTAGATTATTACAAATTGAAAAAGAGTTGCCTACTCTTTTAGGTGGTTTTGAATTGACCAAAAAGGCGTTTGAGTATTGCCAGGAGATCGATAAATATTATGGATACCTTGGTCGGCAACCTTCAATAAAGCTTACTCCCGAACAAGAGAAGGTGCAATTCAGGAGACAAGTATTCAAATATCAGTTTCATATTGACATTCGTAAAAAACGATTTAATACATTAATGGAGGCATTGAAAAAATGCACAAATCCACTTGATGAAACCAATATGGAAATGGAACTTTCAGCATTGAGTATGGATATCAACTCGAAAGTAGACTGGCTCGACTCCTTCAAACTCAGGAAAAAATGATGCGTTTAAAGAAAAGGACATTGTTTTATAATTTATAATTCCATAGATTTGTATCCACTTTGATCAAAGTATTAGTTATAAATTAAAATTCAAATCATTATGAAAAAGCTTTTTTGTTTTTTGTTTGCGGCTTTCGCAATCTTTGTGATCCCATTTGCACTATTTGGCCAGACTACACCGCCTCCCGGGGATGTTGTAACTCTGCCTACACTACCGGTCACCTTTGATATAAAAGCGTATGTGGCCACCTTCTTCTACTTCGCGGCAACGGTCGTGTTCCTGACGAGTGTCATCAATAAGTTTATTAAATTGAAAGGCTTTGCAAAACAATACCTGAGCTGGTTTGTAGCTTTAGCTATCGGAATATCGGCATTCCTGCTAAAATTAGGAATATTTGAACCTATCCATTGGTACCAGGCATTGATTTATTCTATTGCGGCAGGTTTAGGAGCTAATGGTATATTTGACTGGAATCTTATTCAGACAATCCTACAGGCTATTAAACTTGAACCAACGCCACCTGTGATCGCGGCCAAATAAATAACTGAAAGAAAAAAGAAATTTTATAAATGAAAAACCCCGGTAGCTTACCGGGGTTTTTACATTTGTAAGGGACTTAATCATTAATAATTACCGTAGTATTTCTCAAAAAGTTCTTCACGGCAAAAAGACAAGGCGGTTGCATAAGTATGGATGCTCTTACCGGTATTCGGATCCTTTAACTTCATTGTAATATCTACCGTCTGTTTAGGATTGTACATGATGTAATCAGTAATAGCTTCGATAAATTGCTGTTTTGAAAAGTTTCCTTTTATTTGATCCTTATCGAAATCGACATAACAGAAGAACCGGCAATATTTGTCGAAATATTGTTTTTGCATATCGACATTAGTGGTTCCCCGATACATCTTCATGCCATAATCAAATGATTTATTCACCATGGCCTCTGCTATTTTAAGGATCTCAGTATATTCCTGAAATTTATCCTTATGGGTCTCCACACTGTCACCTATCTTATGGAAACGTAGCATATTCATGGTTGATTTTATCTTTGGATTACCAACCTTACCTATGAACTGGAAGTGAGCTATAATGTCTGTATCAATATGCCTGGATGTTGCCAGGGTGCCTATAATATCTTTCTGAAGTGTATCAGAGACGTATTTACTAATATCTTCCATAACGAATAATCCACCGCGAAATTGCTTAATTGCTTTGAATGATGTATCCGCCATCTCATCCAAGCTCATAGGGTATCCATCAGGCTTAAGAACTGAAATACGCCGGCACTCAATTTTAGGATGCACAGCAAATTTAATAACATCATCAGGTGATATCTTCTTATATTGAATAAACTCATTGTTCACGTCCATTATAAGGACTTTCCGAGGCTTAAAACCTGTAACCTCATTGCCTTTAACGTAATTATCAATAAGTTTTGTACTTTCAAATGTTTTACCTATTCCCTTTTTACCTACGGCAATATAGAATAGAGGTTCCCTGGTCTTCATACACTTATGATTTTATTTCAGTAAAAGAAATGTCTTCAACTAATTTATTCATTTCTTCCTTACTTACCGTCCTTTTATGTCGCCTTGTAGGCGCATGTTCACCAGCCTCTCTTATATCACCGATTGGCTGACTTACCTTATCAGCGCCTTCACTACCTTCTTCAACTTCCTGTTTCTTAGTTAATGCGGATTTTCTTTTTACATTTTTGCCCTTTGGCGGTCCTGTATGTTTCTTTCTGGTATTATCAGGCTCAGGAGTCTTGGGGCTACCTTCGATTGTAACACCAGGAGAGGATGGTATGTTGTGGTTCTTCCTATTTATTTCAATTAGATAATTAACACGATCCAATAAATCCGTTGTTTCTTGGTTCAGTTTATACATATTGTACATTCCTATACCATATTTTTGAAAAAGCATTGCAACGAGCATCCATTCAGGTTTTAACTGTGCATTATTGTCTTTCAATATCAATGCAAGTAATTCTGTAAACCGTTTCTTTTCATCTTTGGTGAATGTAAATGATTCCTCAACTGCAACTTTATTTTTTGTGATAAATTCCTTCACATTAATAAGAAGACCACCACCGAGATCAATGCTAAATTCCAGAAGCTCAGGATCAGCTTTACCTTCCAAAATACGGTTTCTCACATGTTCCTCAGTGACCATCCATTTGTTAATGATGAAATCATTTAGTACACCGAGACCCTCCATGGATATTCCCGTAAGTACCTGAGCCATCAGGAACTTTTCATTCTGAGAAAAATCAACTGTTGATCCTGATCCAGTTGGCCCATCAGGTTTTTCAGATCCGGCATTATCATTGTCATCACCATCATTTAATGAATGATCCCGGGGAGAATCAGATGATTGTTCATCAGATCCCTTTGTAAAATCAACAGTTATATGGTCTGTATCCGGTTCCGGTATATCTGGTATTTGACCTGGAAAATCCGTTTTAATAGTAGCATTGTATTTGGAATATTCCTTATCAGTTGGATTCGCCGATGTCAATGGATCACCTATTATTCCAATATTTTCAGTGCTGTTTTCACCAGGTTCTTTGAATTCGTTTTTATTAGTCATTATGATTATTTTTAATTGTTTTTTCCACGAAATTCTTTATGTCGCTATCAATATCAGAGACTAATTTAATATAGTATTTATCATCATCAGTATCTTTTAACTTGTTAAGTATACCTAGATAATAACTGATATCATTTTTTTCTCTTATTTTTAGTATCTCTTTACAAATATAATTATAAGACCAACTAAAATATTTTCTAAATTGGAATAGAATTGTTGCAAAACATATATTTTGGTGTCGATTAAAATACTTTATTCTCTTTGATCGCATGAAATTATTACTAAGATCAAACTTAGATGTAACATGATCAATAATATAAACTTTTATCTGTTCGATCTGTGTTTCTTGTGCCTTTCTTAACAACTGTATCACATCTTCTTCCCCGAGACGGATACACGCTAGTATGAATTCGTTTATTGACGATATTTTTATTTTTGAATTTTCTACCTGATCGACACTCCGGAGATTCATAAATCTTTTCAATATTAGTTTAACAAAACTATCAAATAAAGCATATATAAGCAAATCATGATATGAAAAATAACTTATATTTATTAACAGTTTTAGGTCAAAAAATGAGTAGTTTTGTGGAAACATAGGCGGGAGGTCTTTAATTATGCCCTATTCTGAAGAAGCTAAATACAAGCACAACCGGCAAGAACCACCTGAAAAATTTATTAAAGGTAGTTTAAGGATTATTCCACTCAGTCATACTGATTATTCTGGTAAAAAATTCGATGTTCCGGGAGCTAAAGCAGTTGTAGGCAAACTCAAACCACAATTCCGTAAAAAGAAAGGCAAACAGGGAAAACCGTTAAAAAACGGCATTCAATCTATATTAACTCCTAAAAGATAAAATCATGAAAAAAGCTGGTTATTTGTGTGATTATTATGATAAGAAAGACAAGGCATGGTATACCATTCCCAAATTCTTTTACAATAAAACTATTCTTTATAATTTTCAAACAAGGCTTAATGTAAAATTTGGCATAAAGACCGAGACAAGAATTCTTAATACAAAAACGCCAAAAGAGCTTAAATAAAAGTAACTCCTAAAAAATAATTTATATGGCAACTAAATATTTTTCGTGTGTGTATCTTGGTAATAAAGATAAAGGTAATCTTCAGAGATTTATGATTCATAAACTGGAATTATCTGGATTCACTGTAACTGCAATTACTCTCGATACTAAAAAGAAAACAGTCATAACATATAAATCGCTTGAAGCCTTCTTTAAGGATTGGAAACCTGTATATACACCGTAATCAAGATGAGAAAGATAAGTGATCTAAAAAAAGAAGCTCAAAAATGGGCATACAAATATCTTGATAAGATAGCTGTATATAATAGGTATTTTAACAATTTCATTGAGGTCAATAAAAATGGAATTGATCATACCTTAAATTCAAAAACTATCACAGAAGCTCATATTCTCGCATTTTATGATATTAAGGATATTTTATTTAAAGCCAGATATATGGGTAATGAAGAACCTAGACATAACCAACTTAATATAATCAAGATACATATATTTTCTACTAATAAAATTATTAAAGGTATTAAGTATCAAGTTAGAATAATAGTAAGGGAAGTTTCTGTGAATTCAAAAGAGAAGAACAGGCATTTCTTTTATGACCACTCAATAATAGAAAAAGTTTGACTTTAATGGTATCTGCTGTGATTGCTTTAGCATCTCCCGGCCCGACATTAAAATCAAACTTTCAGATGCAAATATATGACTTAAATTTTGATATAAAATAATTTCAATGAATATTTTGACTAAAACAGCGAATTTAAAGTTCAACTACAATGATAGACGAAGTTAAAGAAGTACTTGATAATACCGGCATTAAAGTTGCCAGCTGGATTGTAACTAGCGTAGTTGTAATCGTCGGGGCATCTTTTCTATACACAAAGTATATTGAGTCAAAGAAGCTTAAAGTCGATTATATGATAAGTCAGTATGAGCTTAATAAAGTCAGGAAAGAAAATCCGGATTTTAAGCCCGAGAGATCCTGGTTGCGACGTATAAAGAAAATAATTTAATATGGATAAACCAAAATTTCTGGAAGGCGATAAAGGCCTATTATTTGCAACATTTGCAGGCCTAATTCTTAGTGATATAATCCCGGGCCCAGGAGATGCTTTATATTTCCATTTCAATAAGAAGTGGCGTGATCAGTGGTCTAAAGGTGAGTTGACAAGTAAACAATATTGGAGCCGGGAAGCGCTGGCGTATTATCTTTTTAATAGTGGTTGGTGGACAATAGTTGCTATTGCTACGCTTTCTACACCAGGTAAGTTTGAAAATAAATTAAAAACTTTAATTGCTCTTATTGGCGGCGGCTTTGTTGTCGGTGTTCTTATTAACAATATTAAAAACGATGAAGTGAACAAACTTTCTGAAATAAATCAGGAAAAGGAAAAGTTATATCAGGAAAAAAACGGTAAAACAACTTAATACACAATATTATGGCATACTTAGTCAAATTTAAAAGCAAGTATACCGGCAACGAATGGAAGCAGGTTAATCTTTTGCATTCCAGAAAGAGAACGGCAAATATGGTTGTCAAAAATCTTATGAAGGCCGATAGTTTAAATAAGGAAAAAAAGGTGCCAGGATTTGTTGTGAAGATTATTCCGATTAATGCAGATAAAGCGCCTTATAATACAATGACTATTTTGAATTAAATGAATAGTATTATGAAAAAAAAGTATCAAAAGCCAGAAATTGAGAAGGTTGAAAAAATGACTTTCATGTTTGAACCTTATAAAAAGAGATCCAAATTGGGTTGCCGGCAGTGCTCTGGTTGTCACGGATGCAGGTAATTTAAAATATAATAATTATGGCATATTTAATACAATTTAAAAGCGATCTTACCAAAGGTAAGTGGATAAGTAAAAAAGGCCTTTACTCCACAAAATCATCTATCGAAGAGATGCTGAAATATTTACGTAAATTTCATACTAATAATAAGTATAGTAAAAAGATTAATCTTGTCGAAAGAGCAAAGAAGGTTGACGCACATAAGTCTCCATATAACAGAATGAGATATGTCTCATAAATTGGTAAATCGAAGCCGGTTCTCTGGTTACAAAGGGATGGAAAGAATTGGCCGTGAATCAAGACAACGAATGAATGAAATGAAAGAGAAAATGGAAAAAAAGCTTAAAACCGGGAACAAACCTTCAGAAACAATCCGCGAAGGTGATCAGGAATATCTTGACAGTATGTTAAAGGAATTTTTGGAATTCCTGAATTTAGGTCAGAAACATACTATTTTATTCAGGCAAGACCCAATGGCTGAAAATGAAGAAGCTTATAAGCCCGTGGCCGTTATTGAATTAACTGACACAAAAGAGCATATTGAATTGTCAGTTAATGAGGAAGATTCCTCTTATGTCGATATAAAATTGCCAAATGGTAAAATGTTTGCCGGGAACACTGATGACGCTGCAAATTATGTAAGCCAGTATTATCTTAAACCAACTACCAAAATTGTTCCTGCCCTTATTGGGCGTGAAGCAAACCAAAGATTAAAAAATATGGAAACTGAAAAAATACCCGGAGGCCTTGCTAAAGGTAAAACTATTGAAGATATTGCTTCGATGCATGGTGTAGCAATAGAATACGCACAAGATCAACTTAAAGTTGGAATTCAAACCGAATTAGAGCATACAACTGATGAACTAATTGCCAAAGAAATCGCTTTGGATCACCTGACAGAAAGAATCGATTATTACATTGAACTTGCAAAAATGGAATCTGGAGAAACCGGAGAAAAGCCGAAAGAAAATTTGGTTAAGGAAGTGGGCTCTCAAGATATAATTGAATTACATATCGACGAAAAGGACACACTTTTCATTGATGATTGTCGGTTCCCGAAATCGAATAAAAACGATACCCTGCAGGAATACGAAGATCAACTAGACGATCCTTCAAGATATAATATTGAAACAGTTGGTATAAGAAAGATTGTAGTTGTTAATCCCGATAAATGGAATGAGATTACCAGTGATTTATTAACATCGCGGCCTGAACTTTGGGAATCTATTGGCGGTAGTTATATGAATGATGAAGCTGTCAAAAAATATAATGTACCCGAGGAGCAGGACAAATTTGATATGTGGTTGCAGGATCCTGAACATCTCAAAATATTCAGAGAGAATTATTATATTCCCGGCATAGCTTTATTTAACCGCGATACACAGGAAGCCATTATTATCAATACTGAGGGCTATGGTTATGCAAAATATGTGGGATTCTTTGATGAATTCAATGGTAAAATAGTTATTGCCAATTATATAAATGCAAAGGTTTACGGAAAGTTTGAGGCTATGGACAATATAACCCAGGAAGCTGTAAAAACAGAATTTGACAGCGAGCTCGAAAAAATCAACCATATCCGGAAGCTTATCGATGAAAGAGGCGATGACATATTGAAATATTCAGCCAAAGAACTGGCGCTTCTGGATACATATACTGGTATGGGTGGCCAGGCAAAGAAAGTTGAAAAGGGTACTCATGACGTAGGGATCCTGGACCAGTTTTATACGCCTTACTTTGTAATTGAAAAAATGATAGGCCTGGCATTGAAACATGGGTTTATGTTCTCATCCGGCAAGAAAGTATTAGAGCCGGCATGCGGTATTGGCCGCTTCTTTGAATATATACCTCAGTTCTGCAAAGCTATAGGCTATGAGATTGATAAATATGCGGCTACTATTGCCAAGCTTAAATTCCCGGGATTCACAATTGTCAATGATTCATTTGAAACCATATTTTTCAATAAACTTAAGAAATATGATCCCCCTGCAGCAGATTTTGACCTGGTAATCGGGAACCCGCCTTATCGGGAATTCATTTCCAAATGGGCTGTTATCGAAGATTCAATGAAACAGAATGAAAAGACCAGGACCGATGCATTTACTTATGACCAGTACTTCATGATGCGCGGCGTGGATCTGCTTAAGCCTGGTGGATTGCTTGTATTCATTATTCCGAATACTTTCCTTTCGAATGACAATAAATACAATACATTCAAAGATAAACTAAACAGGAAAGCTGAATTAGTTGACGCTTATCGCTTACCTAATCGGCTTTTTGAAAACACTGATATAAGCACCGACATTGTTGTACTTAAAAAACGATAACCAAATGCCACATACAGAAAAAGACCTTGAAAACCTGATTGAACAGGAGCTTGATAACCAAGTTAAGTGCGGAGAAATGCCATACGTTTGTGGATTAATGAATACACAACTTGGCCGTATCAGGTTGAAAAAAACCATAAAATCAATGATCTTGGATCAGGGTAATACCGACCTTATGGATTGTCTGGATCAGATTGAGCACAGTCACCAAATCGAGGACTAAAATGGTCACAATACGCAGAAACGAGAAACTGAATGGTTTGGAGGTTGCTTTTGATAAGAAACCTTCAGAAGCCGTTTTAACCTATCTGAAAGGAAACAGATTCAGGTGGAGTAAACCAGGAAAGGTTTGGTATAAAACTTATTCAGAGTCTCTGGAAAAGCAAATTCGTGACTATTTTAAGGATACTGAGGTTGAAAGTTCGGATACGCCATTACCGGCATCGGGAGAAATCCGTAAAAGGATCCCAATGGATGAATATTTCAAATCTAAGCGCGGCCCCAGGAAAGATATTATCATTGGTGAGATCGAGGCTGGTAAAATGGAATATGCAATAAGAAAATCATTTGATGGGATGACAGACAGCTGGAATTATCATGAAGTAACAAATGATTCCTTCAAGCCAGCTGAAGAAGCAATCCGTACTTATAACAATGGTACGACTGTCAATTTTGTAATTGAGGATCTCAAAAGTGCTATCGGTCAAAGTCATTATCTTTATTCGGCCCATGTCGGCCAAGATAATGAAATTGGTTATTATATTGATTTTGAGGAATATTATATAAGGTATAAAGATTCCTCGCGTAAACCATCAGGCAAAAATGTTGAGGATGTTTTGCTGGGTGCCGGGATGAAACCGGATAACGGAGAAAGAGATGAACCTCAGTATCATGTTGGCGATAAAGTGGAATTAAGGGAAAACTATATGACCTTGTTAAAAAGTACCATGGGCACTGTTGTATCCACCAAGATGGATGAATATAATAAAGAAGTAGTAAAAATCCTTACAGGAGTCAATCAATCTGGTCAAAAGATCATTAATTCTGTTCCGGCTGAATATCTTAAAAAGACTGAGCATGCGGAAGCATTGGTTGATGATGATTCAAAATATTATCGGGTCCTCAATAATGACATTATTTTATTCAAGAATAAGGAAGCCGGTGAAAAAGTTATTTCCAGAAGTCCAGTATTAAAAACAGCATATTCAGTTACATTCATCCTTGAACCTTCCACTGAAGTAGATCTTGGGGTAAGATTGCCATCGGGTTTCTATGCCATTAAACCAAGAGACGGCCATGATAATAAACTTCCATTTCAGGCTTTAACTAAAACTGTACTGGACCACTTTTTAAATAAAGATAAAATACAGCCTGAAACTGAGAGTGAACAGTCTTTTGGTGAGGTAGATTCATTTGAATATAAATCTGGTGAAAATACTGTTAAATATTCGCTATACAATAACAAGCCAATGCCGGATTATATAACAGGCGAAATGGAATATTTCACCATATTCAATACTGTTGAAACCTCAGAAAAAACCTATTACGATAACTATTATGGTGGCTTTTCAAGTATTAATGAGGCTCAGTTGGAGTTAGAATACCTGAGAAGAAAATATCAGTTAAATGAAGATGTAAAGAAGCCGATTGCACATAATTATGGAAAGACCTATGAAGGGCTTGCTGAATCTACTGCCAAATCAATGATGAGCCAGTTGGATAAATCCTATCAATGGGAATTGGTACCTTTCAAAAATAAGCCTGGTAAATTCTACATAAAGGGTATTCTTAAAGATATTAACGGTGAATCAAAAACTACAATTGAAGAAGAAGATGCCCAAGGCAAGACTGTAATTAAATCAGTAAAGAGATATCATAGTGATACTATTAGTGATGCCTATGATTTTGTGAGACATATTCAAACCTACGGATATAATGTTGAATTTGCCGATGGAAAACTTTGGTTTGGTAATGCGGTTGACAAGGAGGAAGCCAAAAAATTCGCCTTACAAGAAATATATCTTAAGTTAGCGCCACAAGAATCCGAAATTGAGTCAGCTGAAGAAAAGGCTATTGGTCTTATCACGGGTAGTTTGGTAGACAAGATTAAGAATAATGACTATTATTTTGATTATGGCCAAATGAATAAGGAGACCTATCATTATTTGGTCGCAATTATAGGTGATGAGAATGCCGATAAACTTAAAAATGCAGGTATTACTATTCTGGGAGCCAGAGAAATGCCGGGGGATGATAAATCTAGCCCGGATCCAATTGCAATAGCAAAGGCAAAAGCAGAAGCGCTTATTTTGATTCTGAAGCTGAAAAACAAAAATAAAGAAGTGCCGGCACCTGGAATTAAAGCTGAAACTTTGCCAGTAGTTAAACCCGATGGGGTATCTTTCTTTGAAATCTATGGCATTTATCCTGATGCTTTGGCTATCAAATATAATGAGATGGTATCAGAAATCAAGTCATATAATATTAAGGATGCATACTATCGTATGACAGATCAGGAAATTCTGTTTGAGAATTACGAAAAATTTGCCAATGATTTCATAAATGAGATAGCTAAGGACGGCATTAAACTTAAAAAGCCTATTGAGCTAGAAAATGGGACTATAAAACTTTACCGTCAACCTGTAAATCCATTAAAAAAGACAGGAATTGAAAGCCTTGCTGGTGTCGTTCTTAGAAAAGAAGATGCTACGAGTAGGCCAGCTCTTGCCGGTGTTTTTGTTGATGATGGCAAATTGATAGCCTCAGATGCATATCAGATGATAATTATAAAAAATGATTCTGAATCATCGAATAATGGTAAAATTATTGATCCCAAAACAGGTGGCGTAATAGTTAATGCAGAGTATCCTGCATACAAGAATATAATTCCTGAATACATTGATAAAACAGGGGAAATAGATATTGATTTCTTGATATCATTAACAAATTCTGCAGTAATATCTTTTAAAAATATTGAAGACGCAAGGCCGATCATGATTCTTGATTTCGATGAATTGGATATGGGTGTGAATCCAATATTTTTACTGCATATTTTACAGGTTTTAAAAGCAAATGGCACCAGAATAGTTACGCTGGAATTTATGAGCCCTGATAGGATTCTCGTTATTAAAACTGATAATGAGAATATGGCTTTATTGATGCCAATTACATTAGGTGAAAGACTTTTAGTTACCGAACGTGTTTCTATGAAATATCTGGCCAGCTATTCCAAATCATTAATTACTACTGCTACACCTATAGCAAAAACTGAACCTGAATTGTCAATAGGAAATATTATGACATTTGAGGAGTTCAAAGCTAACAGGCCAAAATCAGTAATCGTTGAATATCTTGGAAGTCGTGGTAAATCTGAATATGTAACCTACACCTATAAATATTATAGGTATGCTGATAGATTTGGTTGGTATAACAGAAGTGGGAGAAAGCATATTTCTGACAAAGAAGCGTATGACCAGTATGTTTATAATCTCAAATCGCCCAAGGAAACGCCTTCCTTTGCGGATAAGGTTATAGAGGCCGCTGAATCTGTTGGCGCTACAGTAACATACGAACAAGGTGGAATGATATCGGGACCTACATTATTTGATAGCTTAATTGAAAAGAAAGTTATCAAATTAAAAGAAGGCGGCATAGTGCCAGTATCTCAGGAATGGATGGGGTTCTACCAAAATCTGAAAGCAGCTAATAAAAAGAATATTCGGACATTTGCTGACAGTATTGGTGTAACCAATGAATATAATGAGCCATTGATTAAATATCTATTATCCCGGAATGTTCCACTGATTGTGATAAGTCATGAAGAACTAAAAAAGAAAATAATTTTCAGGTTGACACCGCCGCCGGAGAGCGCTATATTTTATGCTCAATACATGAGGATAAAAGGGCGTGAGATCATAAATATATTCATGAGCATATTACCTAAATCAATGATTGGACTTGGATCCTGGGCAATAAGTTTAGGAATAAGTCTAAAAGAGGCCATTGAAAACACATTTGTCCATGAGTGCATTCATGCCTATTTGATGAAAGAAGGTTTTATTGATAATGCAATCACATTTTCAAGGAGATTGGATCTATTAAGATCTGAAATGAATGATTATGTATTAGCTAACCAGGACAAATTTAGCCGAATAGAGAAATCGGCCAGTAGGATTATTGCTCATCCTAAAAGTTCCCCTGATGAGCTGATTACCTATTCATTCACTATGACAAAGGTTGCAAATATGCTTAAAAAGATACCATTAAAATCAGGTAAAACGGTTTGGCAGGAGCTTGTAAGTGCAGTCGGTGATTGGGATCAGAATGGTATTCTTGTTATGTATGCAGCTAAATATGGCGATGTCCCGGCGCTTACCTTAGCTATGGCAAAAGCTAAGTATAAAGTTTATCAGGGCAGTATTAATAAAATTGAACTTGGTGAAGGTGGAATTATCGTTGGCCCATCACACGAAGAAGGTGGGGTTGACTTCATAGTCAGACAGACTGGCCAGGAAGTTGAATTGGAAGGTGAAGAAGCTGTTATTAAGAAGAAGGTCGTGAAAAGCCATAAAAAATATAATTTCGAAGGTAAAAAGGTTACACCGAAGGAGATACTGAATAAGTTAAATACTGACGGCGGAGGTAATCCAATATGATTATTATTTATAACTTTGTTAAAATCTTTGCATCATGTGTCAATTACCCCATAGCATAATAGCTACGAGGCATGAATCGTGAGGTTCATCGTAAGAGTTGATTAGAGGGCTTAATTTAAAGATTATGCAGAAGTTACAATCAGAGTTAAAGAACGTACCTACG
>Ga0172380_10006280_pt1 | contig 13906 bp, 12 predicted proteins | sample Leawe162metaG_FD_119747 | JGI IMG/M metagenome (GOLD analysis project Ga0172380, IMG submission 119747) | Leachate microbial communities from a municipal landfill in Southern Ontario, Canada - Leachate well 162 metaG | ecosystem: Engineered > Solid waste > Landfill > Unclassified | place... | reverse complement strand
TTCTGACGCCGGACTTTCCAATCCAGATCCCAACGCTTTCCTCCTGATCCTCGTTCAGATATTCGGGGTCAACATCCGGCGCGGCCACCTTGGCATTGAAGGTGGGATGTGTTCCGCCCCCGCCCACCCCGTTGGTATAATGATAATGCCCGAACACGTGCAGGTATTCACGGGCGGAGAGGGCCGTGCCGATCTGGTAGACAACCGTTTATTATTTTGACGGTTTAAGATTAAATTTCATTTTGGATACTTTCTCGCGCACCAGCGGGTCGGTATCCTGCTCCAGCTTCTTTATCAACTCCGGCGTCCGCAGATACGGCTCCTTCTCCATCATCGTCGCCACATATAGATGCGCCCACCATTCGGAACGACCGGAAAAATATTCAACCGATTCCTTTACGCCGCTCTTGGCTTTCGTGGTAATTTCCGATTCCGGCACGTCTTTGCCGTAAACACGGGCAACGGTCGCCACTGCCGTTTGCGGATTGCGATTATACATGTAACGAATCAGCCCCTGTGGTGGATTATCTTTCTTTTCCCGCAAAATGCTCTCATAACGGCTGAAATCAACTCCACCCTTGGAAACGTGATCCGCACGAGTAAGCCATTTTGCCGCTATTTTTCGCATAGATTCATCTTTAGAATCAAGCAAGGGTAAACCGACTTCCGCGAAAGTACTATCTGGAATTTTCATCTGCTCAATGATCACTCCAGGAAGCATAGACTCCTTCATGCCTTTTGCATAAATCGAAAAATATATTAACTGCGAAACTATTTCGGTATCAGTTTTCGCCAGCTTCCGCAACTGCTCCAGTTTTCCGCGGAAAGCTTCTTCGGTGCCCGATAACATTTCATGTTCGTTCGTGGACAATAAACCCTTAAGCAGAGATTGGATTTCCTTGTTCGGCTGGATTGAGATGTTTACTTCCTGAGCGACCGCTAATACCACCACAGCGGTCGTGAATAGAAAAAATAATGGCATAACAGATGATAACCTTGTGCATTTAATATTCGTATATATCTTGAACATGTAACCCCCTATCGGTTGATTCTTGGTGTCAAACGGGTTTCAATTCCATCCAGCACCGTTGTTTCATTGTCTATCGTTAAATGTGTTTCGGTTGGAGTGGGATAATCAACATTAATTTCATAATCCGCACCCGGAGGATAATCAATCGGCCCACCGTCTAACCAACCATCTGCTACTGAGCCTTCTTGGTAGTAATTCACATGATAAGCCGAACTGGTGGGTCTGCGATGCTCCTGATTCATGTCACCCATGAACGTATCTTCTACTGCATCAATGTAGGCTGTGAATGGAATCGTAAATGTGCCAATGGTATCTCGATGAGTGTTTAATAAATCTGCCAAGAGATATGTCGATCCACCACCGTGGCTAAAACCAAAAATGGCTACTTGGCTGACACTTCGGTGTTGAATGGAGTTAACCACCTCGTTGTATGTAGCACCGGCCCCGCCATAATCGACATCATCTTCATCGTACATGTGAACATCATAACCTTGTTGATAAAGGTTTGTCGCTAGCTGGAAAGTCCCATTGTCAGAAGGATCTGAAGGATCCTGCGTTTCCCCACCAAGAGCAATGACGATACTCGTGAACGGATAGAAGTGGACCTTGTCGGAACAAACATCCGTTTCGCCAGACCGGACAATGAATTCAAGGTCGGCACTGCCGCCGCTCGGATTCTCAACCCAAACTGTCTTGGTTGAAGCGCTAAAAGAAATTTCCGCTTCCGTCCCGGAATCCAGCAGCGCGGTTCCCTTGGTCTGGCTGTTCCACACCTTGATATTTGAACTGCTCCGCTTGAGCACATACTTTATCCCCGATGCTGGTTCGGCCTTTAGCTCAACCTCGATCAAATCATTCTCGCCGCTGACACTCGTATCGCTGCTGTCAGCTGTGCTGTTATTGTTATCGTCGTCGCCATTGACCCGGATTCCGGCACCGGGATTTTCCTCCAACGTATTTGTGATGGCACGCTTCTGGAACGGGCTCCCATACCCCGGCCCTTCGGTCTGCGGACGGTAGGCCGTCATCTCCATATTCACAATACTGAATTTATTCGATGCAAACATATCATTCCCCAGCATTGCTTTGAGGATCATATTACTCGCAACGCTGCTGGCCGTCACGCCTTTAATCTTCACCGTCGTGGACTGGGTTATGTTGGTGCTTGTGCTTCCATCCGGCGCAAACACCGCGCTCCCGCTGCCGCTCAGGCAGGATAATTGCAGGGTGATATTCGTGCCGGGAGGATTGGGGGAGAGAGTCACGCTCACATCCTGGGTCGTATTGACCGGGATGATTGAAAACGGTGTGAAGGAAGCCGAGACCACCGTGATTTTGAGCTTGTCATAAGCGGTATTGCCACCGGCCGTGTAGGCCGTATTGCTTACCAGAATCTCCGTTTTTATATAAACAAATCAAGCGGTTTGTTGAACACCCGCATTGATTGCGCAGATGATGCCGAATGAGGGAAAACTGCTTGTTATTTCAACTTGGTCTTTAAGGCTGTAGCATCGCTCCATTTTCCTGTAATCCGGTCAATGAAATAATGCGACCAAAGATTATACACGGAAATACCATCCGGCATTGATTCAATCCATAAAAAACCACTGTTTGGATCAACGTCTGGCAAATAGGTGCGGAAAATTTCATTTGTCGGGTTAAAAGAAAATACTGTTTCCAATCCGCCGAACCAAAGCTCGTCGCCGGCTGAAACACCGCACAGTATCTTACGTTCAGGCAAACCCTCTTTTTCTGAATACCATTTCCACCGGCCAGTCCGGGGATGATAGCGCGCCAGTCCTTCATGCGCGCCAAAATAAATATAATCGCCATACGGCAGGATGCAGGTTATACGCGGTGAAGCTGTTAAATCCGGCGTGCTCAACTCAACAATCCTCCGCCCCGCACCCGGCCAATATAACAGCCGGTTTGTTTCATACCTGTCCTTAGCCCAGCCCGCGCCATCGCTGTATCCCTCCATGCAACGCCCGCTGACAGTAAACACATACGTGCCGCCCGAATGGAATCCCATCGCTCGAATACTATGTTCTTCATCCAATGCCCGGATTGCATTTTTTAATTCGGCGTTTAATTCCGGCAATAACGGAACAACGTTTGTCATCTGCCGCGGCCCATTTCTCCAGCTGCGCATTGATTCTTCCATTTCCTTGTTTTCACGGGCATGACGAATATCCGCGATAACACTCCCTTGATTGGTCATGCCCAGCGCTTTGTAGATACTTTCCAGGATTTCATAGCCATATGCCCCGCGGCACCATGAAGTCAAACCGCAGCCGTGCTCCCGGCCGGCGTGCTCATACCATGCGAGCGCCTTTTCAGGTTTTTTTTCGCGCAAAAAATAAGCAGCCAGCTCCAGATATGGACAACCCACGTTGTATTGGAGGTGTTCCTTGCCGTAGATTTTATTTATAAACTCCGTCCATTTTTTCATTTTCTCATCATCGTGGAGAACATTACCATAATATATATACCCCCACCCATGGAGCTGGTCATACATTTTTTTTCTGGGGGGTTCGGCCAATAGAGACTCAAGCACCTGCATCATTCGAGGCCACTCATGCACACTGCCATACATGCAGATCAGGTCATGGTAGGCGATTAAGCGGAACTGCCCCCGGGGTCCATGTTCAAGGAATATCTCGTATTCTCTCGCCGCCCTATTTATAAGTTTTCTTTTCTCGATTTTATCCGGCGTCTCGGCAGATAGCCTCCACAAACTTAATCCCAGAAAAAAGCGGGCGATTACAAGACCCGGATCCAGATACAGCGCACGTTCAAGCATTGATACAACGCGCCGCGTGTCGCCCCGATCACGGTTAAAAGCTTCCAAAAATTCGGGACAATTACCACGGCCATCGCTTACGGGGGCATTGGCCGCGGTGGTCAGCATGCTCCAGCATTGTTCGCCAACGGCCATCTGAAACAAATTCAAAGCTTCCAAAACCCGGGTTTCATCAATACCCGCAGACAACATGCTTTCCGCGCCCAGCTCCATTGTGATTTTTTGCATCAAGCTCTTCAGCAAACCCTGGATATCGCCCCCCTTGCCGGATACCTGTATTTTAGTTTGACGCCCGTCCCTGTACTTGCAGCTCACGCCGATGTTAAGCTGTGTTTCCTGGAAGGCCTGACCGGGCAGGCATAACTCCTCCAATTCGCATGCCAGAGCGATATCCGCCTTGGCCGCGAAGACGCTGTCTGAAATTTTGGTCAATCCGCTGAAGGATAGTTCCGTTTCGTTTCGCGCAACCGCAACGTGCTCCCGGCGAAGAAGCCGATAACGCCGCGTATTAGACACGGCTTCTTCAAGAACCCCCCGGATGGTCGGCTCCAGATAATCCAGCCTCCTGATGCGGCTGATATTTCTTACATCCAGAATCGCCACGGCAGGCTTCGCGTTGTCCCGCCAAAGCGCCTGAACAAGGCCGGGAAGTGTTTTCGCAACATCCTCCGCCAAAGCCTGAATAGAAATCTCGCAAGGTTCGCTCAGATCCTTTCCGAATGACGCCAGCGAATTACCCGTGGCCACTTCGATCAGCATCAATTCCACCCGCGGCTTGGAATAACCCGTACCGATGTTACCGATTGCCAACAGGTCGGCGCCGAGCATTTCGCCCATATGCAGGATGTTTGTTCCCGATCCTCCGGCGGACAAGGCCAACTCATCGATAATTTTCCCGATCTGCTCCCTCTCCACCAACTCAAGGCCGGATAAGCTCCCCATTTTGTCCAAGAGAATATTTTCGCAAAGCCTGGCAAGAGCAGGAAACTCAACATTACCTTCTTCAGTCTGAAACTCCATAACCGCTAAACGCACCGGCTTGTTGCCCGGTGGTGTTGCGGATGCATTTGCCATAACGGCAAGCATAATTGCCGCCAATATCCACAATGATAATATCCGATGATAAACGCGCATTAGTTCTACTTGCTTTTGATTCATATTCCTCTGCGCAAATGTTCGGCCGAGGCTTTATGCCGCGACGTTTGCGGAATTCAGGTGGTCGTTACCGGCAGCGGATCCGCTCTCCCGGCATTAATGCATATAAAATATTATTTCCCAGCCAGCTTGGGCAAGAGACGTTCGGCGATGTCGGCGGCAGCCCTCTGGAGGGCTGATTTTCCAGCTATTTGCTCCGTAAGATCCACTACAACCGTTGTCTGCCGATCGACGGCTATGATCCTGTCGGACTGACGGTCGATGGCTTTTATTTCAAGACGCGCCTTAACGCTCACGAGGTTGCCATGCCGCATGGCAAACTCGCTAAAACCTTCGCCTTCCAGCATAATATCGGCCTTTTTGGGATCGGCCGCCTTATCCAGAACCTGGAACCCAGTCTCTTTGCAAAACAGCGCCAGCTCTGTTTCCGCGGCCGGATCGAAGGTTGGCTGCCCAATATGGCGCTCGTTTACTTTAATTGCCACCACGCCCCGCCTGGCATCGCCAAGCCGCTTATTCAACGCCGCAATCCGGTCCTCCAGCCTGACTTCTTCTGCAACCAGCTTATCGGCCTGGCCGGCGATCGCCCCTGCTACCTTTTTGCCCAGTTCCTCTACCAGCGGCGAAAATTCATCGCTTGTTTTTCCCTTGATCGATTCACCCAAAACCCGGCTGGTTTCCGTCCCGATTATTTTTGCAACTAAGTATAGGGTTTTGTCAGACTCAATAATCGAACCCGTGACGAGGATTTTGGCGCCAGAAAGCCGACTGATCTGCACGGCCTTGTCGGGCGTGACCGCGCCGGACAGGTTAAGCTCATGCTCCGCAAGAATATTTTTCAAGTCCTGACGGTCTACCATGACAAGATTTGTATCGGCAGACAACACGGCAAAAAGTATATCGCTCGCTTTCTGACCGTAATTTTTGGCTCCGGCACCACGTTCCTCGAACGCAAGGACGGCAACCGGATATACATTGCGCGCTTCCGCCGCCACTGCCGGAAATGCAGACCCGCAAGTTACTCCTGCCATCAGCACCGCCAACACAAAAGGTTGGATCTCTGCCTTCATATTTACCTCCTTCTATTCATTGTTGCCAACACGCTAATTCAAAATAAGAGATTATCTGCCGCCGCCCATGATTACAGCCGCGCTGGTTTCATCTTTTGCCGCCATATATTCCAGGATATTTGCCAGTAGAAACCGTGGCGCGGGGCAGGCATCCCACTTCTCCATTATGGCAAATCCGCACACTACCAACCTGGTTTGACTCTTGCCATACCGCATTTCCAGCCACGGCCAGCCGCCGTTTGTTTTTCCAATCTCTCCCACCACCCGTTCTTTTGTGCCTCTCAACTTTATCAAGCCGGACTGAATTTTTCCATCCATGGGCCACCCGTTCGAATCAAGACGTTTATCAAAATTCCTGATAATATCAACGCCCCTGAAAATCATACTGCCGGGCACAATAACATCAGGGCCGCAAATGGTCATTTCCCCGCCGACCGGGGCCAGACAAAGAACGGGAATGCCCGCGGCGGCCGCTTTAATCATTGTTTCCGGCAGGCCCCCGAAATCCTTGAACGATAAGCCTTCGCCGATCATAATCAGGCCGCTGGAAATGGATGCCAGGGAATCTATATTATCCACTGTCTTGAACGGGAATCCGGCCGACTCCAGCACGCTTGACGTTTTCTTTTCAGGATCGAAAAGGCTGACTTGCATGTTTTCAAAATAATTCGTCCGCCAACAGAACGGATTTTCGGGAAATATCCATAATTGCCTTTGCGCGCCGGCAAGCGGAACGGACGCGCTATCTTTATAAACTGACGCCATGAGTTCAGCCTCTAAAATTACTCCGGGCTTTACGTCCGGCGCCGCCAGAGAGATTTCAACTGTTTCACACATGCCCGGTTTCAATTTTACCGCCGCTTCCCGCCGTACAAGTGTCCGGCCGCTTGCCGAAAAACGCCACTCCATCCGACCGACAAAAGCCTCCTCGGCTGTCAAGCCGGCATGAAAAACAATTGCCCTGCCCCCGAAAAGATTGGACCAAGGCTCACGAAACGCCACCGAAACCGACGGCCCGGCGGTTGCAGTGCCGCAAAGCAGGATCGCAAACATAAAAATATTAAAATTTACTTTATTCATGATGCCCGGCCCGGCAGAATTACGGTCTGAAACACCCTGTATTCCCTGTCCTCGAACCGCATGGCTGTCACCTCGCCCGGCTTGCCCAAGGAAAGAATATCGCTTGTCCGGTATGTTATGCCCCTGCCGATATCAAGCGACATGTTTGCATCAATCATCACCTTGCCATCCGCAAACGGATAGATCCACAACGCCACGCTGCTCTTATCCCGGCAGCCGGGCGTCAACCTCACCAACTCCTGGGGCCGTAACAGGATATCAGTGCTCCAGACCGGCCGCCAGGCACCCTTTCCATGTTTGCGCGACACCACCACCAGGCGGTAGTACAGAGGAGCTTCGGCGCCGAGCGCCTTTTCCGGAACCGGCGCAACGCCCAACTTGATCTCGCCGTCGCATTCAGCAAGCCAGCGCAATTGACTGAAAAACAGCCTTTCATATTCACCAAACAGCCTGCGGCCTTCTGTAATTTGCCCACCGGTAAAAACAATCTTGGCAAAGACATCCTCGCCCTTCAACGCACTGCCCATATCAGCCAGGTGCCAAACCGTGAAAAACGCAATGATGGCAGCGGCCGCGGCTGCTGCACAAACCTGCACAAACCTTAGCCGACATGGCAAGCGTTCCCTATCATGCACACGCCTAATCCTTGCAGGCGCCATGGCGGCGATGCGGCCCGCCAGCCGCCTCAATTCATCTTTGGAAGCAGCCCGTCGGCCTGCCCACTCTTTAAGCATTGGGGCCATATTATTCATATTGCGTTCTCCCTGCCTGCTCCGGCCCGACTGCCGGCCTGGCCAGGATGAACGCCTAGTTTCCTGCCAAGCAGTTTCCGGGCCTGATGCACCCGCCAATACATGGTGGCAACAAGACATTTTTCCAAGTTGGCCGCTTCCCTCACGCTCATGCCGTGAATCGCGGTTAGAACAATGGCTGATCGCAGGGACGGCGAAAGAGATTCCATTGCTTCCTCAATCCTGGAATCAAGCTCCCTGTTAAATATCAGATCAGCCGGACCCGCGGCATAATCGGGGATATCAGGCATATTTTTCCGGCAGGCCAGAAGGTCCTTTTTTCTCTTTCTTAAAAAGTCATAGCAGGTATTCACGGCTATGCGATAAAGCCAAGTTGAAAATTGCGCCTTTTGGTTGAAACCATGCAAATTGTCAATTACCTTAAGGAATACTTCCTGGGTCAAATCGTCCGCATCGGCACTATTGAAAACCATTGGAGATATCAAGGCCCTCACCTTTCCTATATGCCTGGTTACCAGTTCGTTAAAATGGAATACGTCATCTGTCGCCCTGAAACGATCTATCAGTTCCCTGTCACTTACATCGACCATAATGGTTCACTTTACCATATATGACGTTCTATATGAAAAAATCTTTGAAGAAAAATGAATGTAATTCCATGCCGCATCCTGAAAAGTTAAAATATCTTGTATGAAGCCAAAAGGAAGTTAAGATGGCATTCAATCAATTTGATCCTTCTTCGCCAGAAGGCCCTGTGGCTCTTGACCTTCGTAGCCCCTTGGGCGAAGTAGGTTGCCACAGGAATGAATGGCTTCCGTGGCTTCGCAGGGTTCCGCAAAGATGCCCCGCGGCTTGCCGCGAGGTGCTTCACTGCGCGCTGAATGCGGATAAAAAAGGATGACAAGGCCATGAAAACAGTTCCCAAGTCAATGTTCTGCCATGCCATGTCCGTCAAAAACCGCCCGGTAATTTCCGTCAATCCGGGCGAAATATTCCGGGTTGAGACCGAGGACTGCTACAGCGGCAGCCTGCGCAGCCCAAAGGACATCTTCACGGAGGAGCTTTGGAAGAAGGGCGTCAACCCCGCCACCGGCCCGGTCTTCATCCGGGGCGCCATGCCGGGCGACGTGCTCAAGGTTGACATCCTTAAAATCACCACCCGGGCCCACGCCGTCATGTGCCTGCAGCACGGCATCGGCGCCCTGGCCGGTTACGTGGAGGGGGTGGAAACCTCCCTGTTCGAGATAAAAAGCGGAAAACTCATTGCCGACCGCGGCGTCGCGCTGCCGGTCCACACAATGATCGGCGTAATCGGCACGGCCCCGGCGGGCAGGGCCATCCGCAACGGCGTCCCCGGGGAGCATGGGGGCAACATGGACTGCAACCGCATCACGGCCGGGACCGCGATCTACCTGCCGGTCAACTGCCGCGGCGCGCTGCTGGCGCTTGGCGACCTGCACGCCGTCATGGGCGACGGCGAAACCGCCGGGTGCGGCGCGGAAGTTTCCGGCGCGGTGACGCTTAAAACCGCGCTCCTGAAAACCCGCCTGCCGACCCCCTGCCTCGAGGCGGATGACTGCGTCTATTTCATCGGCTCGGCCAAAACCCTGGACGGGTGTGAAAAAGTCGTGCTGAAGAAAGCCGTGACATTCCTGACGCAATGCCTGGGCCTGAAACCGAACGAGGCCGCCCGGTTCATGAGCCTGGCCGGGGACCTGGAAGTCTGCCAGGTGGTGGATCCTCTCAAGACCATGCGCCTGCGCCTGCCCAAGGAACTCTTCCGCAAGCTCGGATTTAAAACCTTCGCCGCAATTGTTGCGCGCAAAAAGGCCGGGCGCTGAACATGGAAACGGGATCCCATGCGGCGAACGCGGATTTCTTCAGCTCGTGGAGCGGCGGCAAGGATTCCTGCCTGGCGCTTTACCGCGCCGTGCGCGCCGGCGGGCGGGCGCGGCGCTTGCTGACCATGATGGCGGAGGACGGGTCAAAATCGCGCTTCCACGGCATCCCGGCCGCCATTTTCGAAGCGCAGTCCCGCAGCCTGGGCATCCCGGCCGAGTTCATTGCGGAGCCCTGGGAGAAATACGAGGAAGCCTTCACCGCCGCCATGAAACGATTCAGGCAGGGCGGCATAACCGCCGGGGTGTTCGGCGACATAGACATCGAGGAGCACCGCGCCTGGGTCCGGAAGGTCTGCGCCGCCGCCGGCGTTACGCCGATCCACCCGCTCTGGAAGGAAGGCCGGCGCGGGCTGCTGGAGGAATTCATCGGCCTCGGGTTCAAAGCGGTCATCATCGCGGTCCAGGACGACAAGCTCGACCGCAAGTTTCTGGGCAAAGCAATCGACCGCGACACCCTGGCCGGATTTGAAAAGGCGGGGGTGGATCCTTCGGGCGAAATGGGCGAATACCACACGCTTGTCACGGACGGGCCCATTTTTTCCGCACCGGTCGGCTACCGGGCCAAGGGCGCCGCCGGCCATGAAGGCTATTCCTTTTTGGAGATCGAGCCGGCATGAAGCTGAAGGAAATGACCGGGATTGGTCCGGTTCTGTTTTTAACCGGCCTCGGCGCGGCGGCCCTGGTTGCCGGCTGCGATTATTTCCTGGGCGCGCGCGCCTGTTTGCCGGAAAAGGCGCAGATTTACTCCCGCGCGGCCGGGATCATCCTGGCGGCGGCAGGAATTATGCTCTGGGCTGATTCAGTGCGCCTGGTATTAAGGGGCAGCCGCGAGAACAGGCTCATCACAACCGGGGCCTTCAAATTGACCAGGAACCCGATGTATGCGGCCATCATGCTCTTCATCATCCCGGGCGGGGCGCTGATCCTGAACAACCTGCTGTTTATCCTCGTGCCCGTTCCGATGCTCATCGTTTTCAAACTGCTCATCGGCCGGGAAGAAAGACGCCTCAGGGAACAATACGGCAGCGCCTACGAGGAATATGCCGGCAGAGTTTCCCGATTGATTCCCGGCGCAAAACCAGGTAAAAGATCCATAACAAAACATAAGGAACCAACCCCGGCAGGCGATTCAACGGAACGCGCCGGGACAGTCCGATGCGCGGACGGACGAACGGATCATCCCGGCAAATGAACGGACTGCTTATATCAAAGCGGGGCGAAAATTCTGCAAAACGCTTCCGCGATACCAGGAAACTCATTTTTATGGCAACATGTCTTTTTGCATGCTCGGCCCCGGCCCGGGAACAAATCACGGTTTACAGGAACGGCAACGAGCTCCTGGTCCAGAGCGAATTTTCGGAGGAAAAGGACATTATCCTCCACATCGTCCGCGTGGCAAACGAACGGGCTTACCTTGTCCCACGGGGATCCAACATCATCGACTTCAAAACCGGGCAATACAACATTCTGGAATACAAGGACGGCGAGCTGATGCACAACGGCTCGGACGATTTTGCCGCCTGCACCGGCATCGCCGGGTACGGGAACCTCGGCGGCAACCACGGCTCCTCCTTCGGGCGGGAGCTGAGCATCCCCGGGCATGGCATGACCGGCAGGGACATCGGGGCCAAACTGACCGACGAAACCGGGGCGGACTATTACGTGATGCGGATTATCAACAAGGACAGCATCCTTATCCATCCGGACGGCGGCGGGACGCCCGGCTTCCCGAAATTCAAGAGCCACACAAATGAAAAACTTTTCCGCGACGGGAAGGAATTAAAATATCAAAAATCCGCCATGATGCAGATGCTGCCCGCCGTCAGGGTGAACGAAACATCCTTCCTCGTGAACGGCAGGGAACCGCTGCCAGACAAGACAGTGGTCAAATGCGACTTTCTCGACCATATTGTCGACATTGACGCCGTCATGCCGGATGCCGTGGTGGAACTGGTCAAGGCGCATCCCGGCAAAGACCCCGACATGGTTGAGAAAGGGCTTCCGGCTTTGTTCAACGCGCGGACGGTATTCAGCTACCAGCCGCGGGGCGCGTGCGTCCTCTACCAGAAAACTAAAATCACCCATGATTTCGGCAAGATTGAAAGCCTGGGAACCTGCATGGGCTGGTCCGGCAGCATTGCGGAAAAGAAAAACACCGAATTTTACATCCCGAAGCTGAAACCGCTGAAGATCAAAGCTTATGACAAGAAAAACCCCGACCTTGACTGCGATTTCAGCGCCATCTATAAAATGCCCGGGGTGATGGACGTGAGCCACAGCATACTAAAAACAGACTGCCTGGACCCGGAGGATCCCTCCGACCGTTTCATCCGCCTGGCGGGAGATGAAAAGCGGGAGATCGGCGTGGCGGTTGGATACTCCCTCATCGAAGGAAGCACCGCCAAGGCAAACAAGGCGGCCGACCGCCCCGTGGTCTACTTTTTATACAAGACCAAGAAAATTTACCCTTACTGCTTCGCCATCAATAATCCCAAAAAGGGCGATGAGAAATATTCCGTTATCTACCGCCAGTATTTCAACCCACAAATCGAGCCGGACGCCACGGCGTTTTATTACCACAAAGAGGGAAAATCGGACGTGGTCTACCTTGATTTCCACAAAGACCTGGAAAATAAAACCATCAGGCTGCCCGGGCATTTTACGGGCAGGGCGATAACCGTAATCGAGCAGACCCCCTCGCTGACCCTGCACACCGCCGGGGCCGTCCCCGCGGAAGGAATTGCGCTCAGCGTCAAAGACAACTACGGCTGCCTCGTCTTGAAACTCGATGAAAGGGAATAAACCAATGGAAACAACCCGGCAATACCTTGTCACCCCTGCCTGCGGCAAGCGCCTGATCGGCAAGGCCGCGGCCGCGCACCCGGCGGTATTAAAGGCCCTGAAGCGCGGCACGGTCGTTATCGTGGCCGGCACGACCAACGGCTACGCCGCCGAGGAAATTCTCGCCCGCCTCGGCCGAAAGTTCAGCCGGCAGCGATTTTTCCGCGGCCTGTCCCTGCCCCCGGCCCGGCCCGTCACCAAACAGGGCCGGCTTCCCGGCGAGAGCGCCTTCCCGGGCGACGTGGTCATCACAAAAGGCGCCTGGCAGAAAGGCAAAACGATCTTCGACGTCGTTGACAACCTGGGGGAGGGCGACGTTATCCTGAAGGGCGCGAATGCGCTAGACCTGGCCGCCCGGAGGGCGGCGGTGCTGGTCGGCCACCCCAAGGCGGGCACGATCGGCGCGGCCATCCCGGCGGCGGCCGGGCGCCGCGTGCGCCTGATCATCCCGGTCGGGCTTGAAAAGAGAATTGCGGGCGATTTGGACGCAATCGCGGGGAGGCTGAACGCGCCCGGCGCCGGGGGTGCGCGGCTGCTGCCGGTGAGCGGAGAAATTTTAACCGAGCTTGACGCCATCGCGCTCCTGAGCGGGGCGCGGGCCGAGCTGGTCGCCGCCGGCGGCGTGGCCGGGGCCGAGGGGGCGGTATGGCTCGCGGTGAGCGGCAGCCCCAGGCAGATGCTGGCCGCCGAGAAGCTTTTGAAATCAACCGCGGGCGAGCAGAATTTCACGCTTTAAAAACACATGAAAATCATCCACGACCTGCACGTGCACACCTACCTTTCGGCGTGCTGCCTGGACAAAGCCGGCCACACGCCCCGCACCATACTGGCGCTGGCGGAAAGGATGGGAGTCGCCACGATCGGGTTTGCGGACCATCTCTGGGCCAACCCGGCCATAGCCCCTTCCGGCTGGTACCGGCCGCAGAACGCGGACCGGATCGCCCGGCTGCGGCAGGACCTGGCCGGCATAAGCACGAAGGTGCGCGTGCTGGTGGGGTGCGAGACCGACCTCATCGCCCCGGGCAAATACGGGATCACGCCGGAACTGGCGCGGGAGCTGGATTTCGTCCTGATGCCCGGCGGCCACTTCATGATGCAGGGCTTTGTGGAGCAGCCGGCAAGCGATTCGCCGCGCGACATCGGCCGGCACCTTGTCAAGTTTTTCAAGGCCGGGGTGGAAAGCGGCCTGGCCACGGCCATCGCCCACCCTTTTTTGCCGTGCGGGTTCGATGAGCAATTCGAGGACGCCATCGCCTCCATTTCCGACGCCGAGT
>Ga0172380_10006279_pt1 | contig 13907 bp, 5 predicted proteins | sample Leawe162metaG_FD_119747 | JGI IMG/M metagenome (GOLD analysis project Ga0172380, IMG submission 119747) | Leachate microbial communities from a municipal landfill in Southern Ontario, Canada - Leachate well 162 metaG | ecosystem: Engineered > Solid waste > Landfill > Unclassified | place... | reverse complement strand
TGGCTCTATAGGAAATGCTATTGGTAATTGGATATTTGGGGAAGAGGCTACAAACGAAGATGTGCCCGCTCTTTCAAAGGCTACTGGCATACCCGAAGATCAGGTAAGTGAAATTGTAAAAAGAAATATTAAAGGATGGTTTGGTGAAGCCAAAGAAGCTGGCGTTCGTATACCGGGTGCATTGACTGGGCTGGCTCAATCTACCGATGAAACATTAGCGAAGGCAGTGATGGGCACTAAAAGATTTTTGAATACAGAAAATGTAGAAGCAGAAAACGCATTACTTTCCGATAGGGTGCAGGATTATAATCTCAAAGCGCAGAAGGCAAAATTATTTGATGATGCAGGCAAGCTAAATTTTAATCCGTTTTCTGTTTTTAATACAATGGGTAGCGGTATAGGGCAAACTGCCGTGTATGCTGCCCCTTCTTTACTTACTGGCGGTATTGCATCAAGCATAACCGGCATTGAAAAAGTAGGTAAGTTAATTTCTATGGCTACCACTACCGGAACCGGTTTTGTTGGCAGCTACGAAGATGCATTTAAAGAGGCAAGACAGTATACCGATGACGAAGATATTATGCGATCTTATGCTACTAAAGTTGGGCTGGTAAATGGGTTGTCGGAAATATTTTTAGAACCTGCTGATATTGCAAAGAAGTTAGCCATTGGCGCTCCAAGAGGGAAGAACGCTTTTGATGCATTTCAAAAAATGTATAAAGATAAAGGCGCTGGCGCTGCAATGGCACAAGGGCTAAAAGAATTTGGTAAAGTTGTTGGTACTGAAAATGTAGAGGAATTGGCTGCTCTTTTGGGGGAAACTAAATTTAAGGAAAGCGATTTAGGAGCGCAAACATCTCCCGGAGACTTTATAAATCAAGCAATAGAAACTGCCGTAACTACAACTTTGATTACGCTTCCGCTTGGCGTTGGTGCGGGAATAAATGGCAACCGTGATGTAAGCAGTATCCGTAAGCAGGCTTTATTTGAAGCTGGCAACGAACCTGATTTGTATAAAACAAAGTTAAAGTCATTACTTGATAATGGAACAATAGATCAAAGGCATTATAACGATAGAGTTGCAGTAGTAAATATTATGTCTGGTATAGTTGCTGGCATTAATGAATCTGAAACACGTACAGGCAAGCCATTGTCTTATAATGAAAAATCTGATTTGGCTGCCCAGCAATTCAGAATTGATCTTAATAATAAAAGGCTGAAATCACAGGGCATTCTTGAAGCAGAAAAGCCCATAATAGAAGAAGACACAAAGCAAGCAGTAGAGGCGCAGAAAATAATTTTAGAAGATGCAGAACCAGAAGCGTTAGTAAGCGAAGTATCTTTGAATGATAAAGAGCAGGCAGCTATACAAGGATTGCAAAGTAAAGATTTCAGTAATTCACCAGTAAAGCCATATACAGATGTTATTCAAAATCCAGATGCATCTATTGAAGATAAAAAAGAAGCATTAAAAGGATTATCAGATCAACTTGCAGCAAAGGGAACTGAAGTAACTGTAGGTGAAGCATTAGGTAAAGAGGCTGATCTTATTTATGAGTTAGGATACGAACCAGTTGTGGAAAGTGAAGCGATACGGGCGGTTACTGGAGCAGGGCAAACAGAAACCGAATTAGCTGATGCTGATATTATTCCCGCATATAAAAAAGTAGAGCCTTTTGTGATAGGTGAAGCAGCAAGGTCTTCTGTTAATTCAGTTATGGAAGGCATGAATAATGCTGAATATATTAATGAAAATAACTTGAATGATGCAGCAAATAATTTATATGACTTGCTTGATAAATATGGGGATAATAAATCTTTCTCCAATTTAGTAGAGCCGTTAATAAGAAAAATTGAATCTTATGAATTTAGAACAAAGACTGAAGCTGGCACAGTTACCGAAAAAAGACCAGTTCAGGTTGTTAGAGATACTGCGAAAAAAGACTTTGACAAAAGACCAATCCTCGAACAATTATCGTCCGGAAACGCAACTATCCAAAAACCTGACGGCAACCAAGTTGAAGGGAGGCTCTTAGTGAGAGATGGGAAATATGAATTATTAGATCAAGAAGGTAATACAGTTGCTTCTTTGGGAGAAAAATCTATCAATGATAGAGATGTATCCATCCCATCACCAGAGGAAGTAGATAATTTTGTAACTCTTGACGAAAATGATAACGTAAGCGCAATAACAGTTAAAACAAGAGATGGTAATTTGGTGACATTTTCTGGGTTTAAAAATCCCGATGTACCTCTTGACTTAGCTATCCAAATGAGTGCAAATGTTATCAGTGTGCCTAACGAGGTGTTTGATACGGAATACGAAGAAGTGCAACGTCAAGTTGAGAAGGAAGTTTTGGCTTCTGAACCACAGCGCCAGCCAGATGCTGTACCTTCTGAACAAACCATTTCTGCAACTGGTGAGCTAACTCCGCAAGAAAAACTTGCATCTGAAAAATCCCTACCATCCTACAGGGCTAAATACCCCGGAGCCACGTCTGAAGAATATCAGACAAATAGGGTATCTGGGACTTTGAAAAAAGAAGAGTTAAGAAAACGAGAAAAGGCAACTGAAGAAAAGCCGGTAGCTAAAGTAGCGGAGCCAGCAAAGCAAAAAGAAGAACCCGCTCCTGTAGTGCAGCCAGCAGAAGAAACGAAACCTTCCAAGAAAAGGAAAGCAAAATTAACATCTATACAAGATGTAGAGAATGAGTTAAGTGATTTGTTTGGTGGCGCAATGGACAGAATGGATGCGCTATCTGTTGCTGAACAAGAAAAACAAATAAGAGACATTATAAATCGTTCAGAAGGTATACCGCAAGATCAATTAAAAGCAGCTATTAAAAAATATACAGGATGGAGTGATGAAAAGATTGATTCGTTTTTTGACAAAGGAGGCACAGGAATAACTCATGCTCAAACTTCTGAGACTGCAAAGGAATTTGGCTTTGATGAATATGAGCCAGCGCCACAGACTTTTGATGAATGGGACAAGGATGCTATGGAATTAATAGAGGGAGGATATAATATAGAAGAATTAATATCTAAACTTGAATCCGGTAAACTTCCAACAAATATAGAGCAAAGGATAATGGGATTCTATTTAGCTACGCAAGAGGCTATAGTGGAGAAGAACCCATCCAAAGAAAATGTAGATACGTTAATGAGGGCGGTACATGCAAGTGACGTAGGCGGTGGCAGACTTGTGGGTCAGAGTTTAGTAGCAAGAAGAGGTACAAGGGTTAGGGATAATTCATTAGCTGGATTTTTTATCAGGGAAGAAGAAGATAATGAAGCGTCCCTTACTGATTTGCAGAGAAAAGATGTAATAGAAGAGTACAATAAAATACAGGAAGCACAAAAACTTTATGAAGAAAAATTAGTAGAATTAGAGAAAGAAAACGCAAGATTAAAAGCAGAATCGGCTATTAACAAAGAGAAGAAAATAAGAAGTAAAACTAAAAAAACACACTCCGATTATGTATCCGAAAGGAAAGAAATCCTTACCAGCATACAAGATAAATTAAAGGCTGCCAGAACCGGGGAGAGTGGTATTACTGCTGTTCCGGTTCCGTACGCAAGGGAATTATTTGCTATAGCCCCAGATGTGATGAAATTAACCAAATCATTGATTGAGGAGGGTATTGATAATTTAAGCTACATAGTAAAGAGTATACATACTGATTTAAAAGATAGCATAGATGGTCTTACTGAAAAAGATATTCATGATATTATTGCAGGAGATTATAATGCGCCAATACCGACAAAAAAAGAAATAAATACAAGTCTTGTTGACTTAAGGAATGAGGCAAAATTAATAAGTCGTTTACAACAATTGGATGAAGGCGCAGTGCCTACTTCTGAAGTAAAGCAACGTGAAAGGAATAGGGAAATAGAATCCCTTAAAAAACAAATAAAAAATCATGACGTTACCAGATTAAGTGAAACTAAGCAAAGGCTGAATAAACAAATATCTGCATTAGAAAATGATCTTAAAATTGGTAATTACCAAGAGCCTTCCGCTTCAACACAATTGCCGGTAAAGTTAGATAAAGAAGCAGTTGAATTAAAAGACAAATTAATCAAGTTACGCCAACAGAGAGCAGAGCGGTTGGCTAAATTGAAATATGAAAATAGGACTTTAAGGCAGAGGGCAAAGGATCGCATTCTTGAAGTAATGAACGTGCCCAGAACCATAATGGCTTCTATGGATTATTCTGCTCCATTGAGACAGGCTATTATTCCAACAGTAACTCATCCTTTAATGGCCGCCAGAGCAGCCACTGAAATGTTTATGCAGTCCATATCTCAGAAAAGATTTGATAGGTGGTTTTTTGATTTGCAACAAACGCCAAGGTACGAATTAATGAAGCAAGTAAAGTTGTATGTGGCTGACCCGCATGACCCAAGATTGAGCACCAAAGAAGAGGCGTTCATGAATAACCTTGCAGAAAAAATACCTTTTCTTGGTAAATTAATTAAGGGAAGTGAACGTGCTTACGTTGGGTTCTTAAACAAAATGAGAGTTGATTTATTTAATAGAATGGCAGATGGGTTTGAGGATGCCGGATTGACTTATGAAAATAATCCTAAATTATACGAAGGGCTTGCAAATATGGTTAATAACTTCACAGGTAGAGGTGGCTTGGGTGTAATAGAAAGTGCTGCCCCAATACTTAATAGTGTATTCTTTTCTCCGAGATTAATTGCTTCCAGATTTAATTTACTTGGGTTAGCCGATGCATCTACGTTCGGTAAAGGGTTTTATGGTAATCTTCCGCCTAAACTTAGAAAAGCTGCATTGGGTGATATGGCTAAATTCATAGGAACCGTTACTACTTTATTGGGGGCTATGGCTCTTGCTTTGGGCGGCGATGATGACGATAAGAATAAAGTACAGGTAGAGACAGACCCGAGAAGTTCTGACTTCGGTAAAATAAGAAGTGGCAATTCAAGGTGGGATGTATGGGGCGGATTTCAGCCATATGTTAGACTTATTGCTCAATTAATAACTGGCGAAAGAAAATCAGCAACAACAGGTAATATAAGTAGCGTAAATAAATTTGGGAAGGACAAAGGAGACTTATTGATAAATTTTGTACGTGGTAAATTAGCGCCGGTTCCTTCTTCTGCATGGAATTTGTTGACAGGTAGAAATATAGTTGGAGAAAAGGTAACACCTATTACTGAAGCTATGGATCACTTACAACCATTAATAGTAAGTGATATGAAAGATGCAATAAAAGATCGTGGAGTTGGGGCATTATTTACGCATGGGTTGCCATCCATATTTGGAGTAGGTGTGCAAACATATTTACCAAGGGGATATGATAATGTTGATAAAAAAGAACCAGTATATAAGGACTTGTATGAAAAGGGAATGAACCTGAATACTCCTGAAAAAAGTGATGACATGACTGATAAGGTCTATGATGAATTTATAAAGAAGCAGAGATCGGAATTTAAAAGTAAATGGGACATGGTAATAAAGCATGGGGCTTACATTAATGAGGAAGGTAACCCAACAATAGATATTGACCGTGGTGTATCTATAAAAAAGTTTGATGAACTTTCTAATGAGGAGTTGAGTACATTAATGAAATCAATATCAAATAGTGCTACGAGATCAGCTAAAAAAGAATTAGGTATTAAACCAGTTAAAAAATAAATATTATGCCTCCATTCAAAAGCGTTAAGCAGTCTAAGGCTTGTTTCGCCACTAAAGGATTCGGCGGTAAAGTTGATTGTAAAGAATTTGCAAAAGAAACAAACTATAAAAAGCTACCAGAGAAAGTAAAATCTAAACCAGCTAAAAAGAAAGGTAAATGATAAATGCGCAGCAGCAGTTAATCGCTTATGAGGATGGTGAATGGGATGATTTTCTCACCAAACTCGATTTGATGTATATATTCAAACCCATACTTGACTGTTTTTTAGAAAACACTGTAAGGCGTGGTATTATTAGGTATGTAGTATGGACATATAGTAGATCAAGCGACAAGGTAATAATGGATATGGAATGGAATAGAAATAAGCTACGCATTTTTGAAGAGACGGATTTGCCAAAAGAATACAAGCCACTGACCGTTGATTTAAAAAGCGAATCTATTTTATCGGCTATTGAAAAATGGGTTGAATTTCAGGATGAAGATGTATTTTCTCAAATACTCTCTTTGAAAGATTTGCGACTTGAAATGCAACAAACTTCAGTAGGTGTGATTAGGAAATCCAGTGGCGAAATTGATTATGACCAGAAATTTAAAAACGCTAAATACGTTACAGATTTGAGGGCTATGATAAAAGATTTGGAATCAGAATTGGTGCAGCATGATCCCAGAATGAAAAGTGCAGTCAAGGAAGTGAGGCTTACAAGGAATAAATTTACAGTAGGGCCAGAAAAATTCGCAATTTAATTATGTGGGTCAATCAAGGTAAATACAAGAATCTTACTTATAAAAGCACGTATATGGTTGGTGAGCACAAAATTCAAATGCCGCCACTACCAGATAATCCAAAGGACGTATATTTCATAGACGATGAACCAGAAAATGCCTATTGGGATAGAGATAGGCTTTTGAAGGAGTACTCCGATGTATGGTTTAAGTTTGTTCCGTATTATACTAAAGTGAATCAGGACGCTTCTATTCTTGATGAAAGAGGCGCATACTCCTCATTAAACCACGAAGACACCATTTACCTATTTGAGACCTATGAAAAGGAAATGAATAGAAGGAGGAACGGTGTTCATATAAGAATAGAAAATGAAATAGTATGGGTCACTGGCGATATGTGGTTTGTATTGATGTGGTGTAAGACAAAAAGGCCGGATAAGAAAGGAGATTATTTTGATTTTCGTATGTTCCAGTTGGAGTTCTTTTATTTGGTACGTCACACTAATGTATGCGAACATATACTGGGATTATTTATAAGTAAGCCCAAGAAAACCGGGATTACTAATTTGATGTGGCTGATCTTCCTTAATTGGGTTACCATGACCAAAAATATAAATCTTGGTAACATGAACATTGACCAAGATAAGGGTGCTAAAACCTTTAGAGATCATTTCTTATATGCACTCAATGGTCTACCCCCAGCATTTAAACCGCAGGTTAAAACCAAATCAGAAGCAGATGGCAGGATAACATTTGGTAAAAGCGGTGGCTCTAAAAAAGGTAACGCTTCCTTTAATGAAGATGAAGATGAATTAGGGTCAAATATACTTTGCGTCCCAACAGTTAACCATGCTTTTGACGTAGACGTTTTCAGCGCTATATGGTACGATGAGCCGCCAAAATATAAATCAGATTTCGGTGAGGTATATCGTTCTAATAGTGCAGGTACAAGCATTCAGGATTATATAGTAGGTAAAATATTTTTAACCTCATATACCCCAGAGGATAGCGGTCAATCATTTGTTTCCGCAAGTAAATTGTTTTATGATTCTGAATTGAGAACAATAAAACCGGGTTTCATACAAACCAAATCAAAGTTAATATGCTATCACATACCAGCATACAAGTCTTGGGCTACCTCTTTCGATAAATATGGGAGATGTAATGAGAAGGAGGCTATGGCTAAAATACAAGCCCAGAGAGACGCTATTAAAGATAAACCAAAAGAATTGCAGGCTTTGATTCGTCAATATGCAAATGATAAAACAGAGGCTTGGTCTGTGGGTGGCAAGGGGAGTGTGTTTGATATTATTAGGGTTGGAGAATTAAGGGCTGCGCTTAAAGAGGAGATGATGGAAAGTCCAACTAATCTTTTCACTCCCGGTAATTTCAAATGGGCTAACGAGCTATGGAATATAAACCCAAGATTAAGAAGGAGGGGTGAATTTTCAGAAGTTTATTTTGAGCCACTTACGGCAGAGGAAATATTAAAAGATACAGAGTATACTGTTAGGGAGTATCATCCACTACCTATTGAGCAAAGAAATATGGCGCTTAAGTTTGGCAGGGATAAAGATAATAATCTTCTTTACCCGCCTATATATCATAACATTTTGGGGTCTGATCCTACAGCACATGCGGAAACAAGCGAAGTTATTGAAGGATCTACTAACTCATATTGGGTGAAGAATAGGTTTAATCAGGCAGCAGACACAGCCAACAGGAAGATTGTCTCTAATATATTTACCCATGAATATTTTGCCAGACCAGAAAGCCCGGATGATTCTTTTGACGATTTGTTGAAGATGATTATTTATACCGGCTCACTTTCGGCAGTGGAATCAAATACCCCTACCGTGGCAACTAATTTGATTTCCGAAGGGCTGGGTAATTATATGATTGTAAATGATCTCAACGGCATCCCTGTAATATGGAGAAGATGGATGGGAATGACGAGGGAGCCGGAGAAAAAATATCATTTACTGAAAACAGTAGCAAGTGGGGAGAGGAAAAAAACACTTGAAGAATTTGTGAGATTATGGAAGGCCTATATAAGAGTTCCATTTCCCGGAGGCAAGGATTATGGGTCTACTATAAAATCAGAAAGGATATTTGAAGACTTGGCTAATCTGGATATAAAAGAATCCACCAGAAAATTCGATTCATTCATGGCAAGTGGGTGGTGTTTATGGGCTGATGAAGTATATAGCAATATTCTTTTGTACGAAGACGAGAACAAGCCTTCATTGAGCGAAATAGGCGTATTGTTAAGGGCTATGGCGTGATTTATTTGCCCTTTAGTACATTATTATAAAACATAGCCTGCTTCTTTGCTTTGTCACCGTAACCGCCACGTAACGCCTTCTGCACTTTGGCTGCGGGTATTTTGTCCTTCATTGGTGTGTGGGTTGATTCGTGCAGCCCACCTTTTTTGAAGGTAATTGGTTTTTGCCCTGCACTACCCTTAATTGTTACTTTTTTAGTTGCCATACGTTTTTTTGTTTAATTTTAACCTAAATTTATGTAAAAAATGGCATTCGGTGAAAAGTATGTTCCTTTACTTGGCGTAAATACTGATCTGGCATATACTCTTTTGCCGAACAATCTTGCTACTTTCATTAAAAATTTAGTTTACGCTACTACGGATACTTCAGATGGAGGCAAGTCAAGGGGGGCCAATACCGGCATCTTCAAAACGATGCAATCCACAAAAGAGTATGAAGTAGGATTTACATTGCCGGAGGGTACAAATACTCATGTAGGTTCGTTTTCTTCTAAAGAAACAAGGCAAGTATTTGTGATGGTGCATAATTCCGAAGGGGATCATACTGTCTATATCCTGAATGGGGAAACGCAAACCACTACAATTTTATATCAAGACCCAATACTTAATTTTCAACTTAATCCAGAGCATTACTTTCACTTAGGTGCAGCTAATATTTGGGTGCTTTATATTGCCGATCCAATTACCGGAGAAAAGAAAAGAAAGACTTTTTTTAATTTTACCGATGGATATAATCCGCAGAGAACTATATGCGTGGAAGATTCTGTTGCTACCGGTGGATTTAACTCTGACTTGTTCCCGTATTTTACAGGAGAATATGACAAGGATATTTTTATCAATATGGGTGTTCCTGCGCCGCAGGATTGCATAGAAATAGAAACAGTGCCCCTCACTGAAGATCAAAGGCAACTTAATAATAAAATACTTTTTAATACTTGGCAATTCAGGCTACGGTATATTGACGTGTGGGGGAGGCCTTCTGAATATTCTATAATTTCAGATGTTTTAATTCCGGGGATAAATGATTGCCTTTCTCAAAGTAGTAATATATCCCGTTGTGTTGACTTGACTTTTGATGCGCCCCCTCCACTTGTAGATAAAGTTGAAGTTGCGTATAGAAATTGTAATAGTTCTCAATGGTACACTTCGGATACGCTGGATTTGTTTGATGGCAGCCCATTAGGAGATTGGTGGTTGAGGCAAAGAAATGATGAAGTAGATTACGATGCAGGCACAGGAAAAATAACTTACAGATTTTGCGCAGATAAAGAATGTAATCCTATTGCAGTAGAACTTACAAATAGAACCGAAAGTGGGCAGCCGTTGACATCGTATGTTGTGGCATCCGTTGGGAAATCAAATGCATTGGCTAATAACAAATATGGTTTTAATCCGTACCCTAAATCTTTAATGGATAAAATTCATATAACTGTAGAATACCCGGATGCCCCAGATCAGCCCCTTACCGCAAGAAATATAACTGTATATGCAGCTATTTACAATCCATTTAAAAATAATTATCAACAAGTATTTAAAGACGGAGATGCCGGATATTCATGGGGGGACAATAATTCTAAACATGGTGGCGCAAGGGCGTACAAGCAATACTTCCCTAACGCACAACAATCTGGATTTCCGGGGTACTTGGTTGGCGCTAATCTTGCAATAAGTTCACAGGTATTTGTTGATGCGGTGGGCACTATCATTGAGGATGAAAGCCACAATGGTATGGTATTAAGCCCCAATGATTACACGATGCAGAAATGGGAATTTACAAATGTACCTCCGGGTATATATGTATTCAGGATAGCATCTCACTTAGCTGATCCATCTGCCGAAGTTAATTATAGAAATACCAGCACAACATTATGGGGCGTTACCGGATTCAATCCTCAAAACAAAATGCCTAATTTGTCAAGCAGGCAAATGGAATATGAACTTGTTATTGATGTGTGCAATAACGATTACAATACTTTTGTAAACGATACAAAAATGATTGTAATTGCAGATTTGGCAGCCTATAAAGAAGAAAGTTTTTTCGCAGGCCCAATAGGATTTTTTATAGAAGTACCGTATAGAACAAAGGCGGTATCTGGGTATTTGTTTGAAACTAAGGAGGGAGACGAAGGGTCTATACCGGTAGAGATGGCTAAGACGCAAGACAGCAATGGGCATATAAGTTTAACTGACCATAATGGCTTTTATTGGGTTGCGGCATATGGTAAGACGGTTAGGGTTGACGTAGAGGCATTATTAAATAGAAGTGTCAACTATGACCTTGACTTTATTTATAAATGCATAGTCCGGAGGTATCATTATTTCAGCAAGCAAGACGGCATGGTGTTGAGGGATATTTATATTGACCAAATAAACGAACCTCCTGCGTATGTGGATTATCCGGATGTGCCATGTAACAGGATTTTAATAAAAGGTAGGCTTACGGTACAGGATAGCAATATCGGTATTCCGGGATTAGAAGTTATTCTTACCGGGAGCAACCCGGCTACGACCAATAATGACGGTGAGTTTACTATAATTGCCCATGATAGCGTAAATGAAAATCCAAGAAACGAAGTTCTTATAATAACTTCTGGTAAGTGCCGTTTTCATTTAGAAGATCAGGTTTGTATACCCACCATACCGATAAGAATAAATAGGTGTAATGTTTGTGGTGGCGAAAGGATTATTGACGTTGGGGAAACTTTTTTATTAAGTGATAGCACCCAGCGTGGGTTATTAAGCGGCGGCACATACGCTGTGGGCTTTGCGGGGAAAGATTGGCTGGATAGAACGCAGTATGTGCAGGATTTAGGATACATAAATATTCCCACCGTGCAGCAAACAAAAACATTTCTTCCGTCACGTATTCATGTTACCATAGATTCGGATGCAGATTTTGGGGATAGATTTAAACAGATTGTTTTTTCTTTCAGCGAAGAAACTACTATACAGAATTATGTTACGTGGATAGTGGATAGTTTTGAATTTGTAGATAATACTGGGAGAGAGAATAATGCAAACCCAACGCAAATAAAAATTTATTATTCCTCATTAGTTGAATATAATAAACAAAACAATTACAACACCACAGTTGATTGGGGGTTCATAAAACCAGATACGGCAGACATCGCGTATACCACCGACAAGGTGTATTTTATGGTAAATGGTGATGGTAAATTCTTTGATGAATCAATTGTATCCGTAGTTAAATATGCCCAAGATGGCCAGTACTTTTTGATAAATTATACTGATGCCCTAAAAGACCTAAAGCAAAATGCATTCATACGCCTTGTGCGCCCAAGAGATTGTGTAATTAATGAGCCTATGTATGAAGTTTGCCCACCAATTAAAATAGTAGATGGCAAACCCTCATCCTATGATTTTTATATCACTCCTTTTGATACTTATTATATCAATCGGGAAATACCAGTACCAATCCTCCAAGAAGGAGAAGAACCCACCTTTGTAAATGAAACAAGAATATTTGCCTACCCATTTGAACACAATAGTCCTTCTGATCTTTGGGGGCAAGGATGCAATAATTTCGGTAGGATTAACTTCAAGAATCCATACGAATCGGTATTGTATAAGCAAGACGAGATAGCGTTGTCCGGGTCATTTTCTGAGAATGGATTTCTTAATTTTCTTTCATTCTATAGCGAAGAACAAAAGAGGTCTTTTGATGAAAGCCAACTCAATGGGATAGTATCTGTAATACCCCAAACGAGTGCCGTGTTGGTAGTTGGGCAAAATAATAATTTTGCTATTGGGTTCAACGACAATGTTATGCGTGTTGATGCAAAGGGAAATGTAATTGTTCCATCTGCTGCCGATAAATTCGGGCAACCAATGAGCAAGATAGGTAGTAACAATGGATGCCTTATGTGGGATAAAAATACCATATATGAATACGAAGGATTGGTGCAGTGGTTAGATACCATAGATTGTGGTGTTGTGCAGCATAATTATTCAGAGGCGGAGGTAATATCTGTTATGAGTTGTGATAGCTTTATCCGTGCAAAAATAAAAGAGGTAGACAAATATAACAAAGATAACGGTAAGTCAAGATACTTCACTGGAATCGTAAGCCCAATTAATAAGGAGTATATTTTAACTGATAAAATAATTGGAGATGCCAGTTATGTAAATCAATTAAGGGACAAGGACGTAACTGTTCAGGAAACTCTTGTTTTTGATGTGTTTTCTAAAGCGTTTAAAGGGTGGTATGGCTTCACGCCAGAAGGGTATGCTGAATTAAAAGGAGAATTAAACGATCAGCAATTATTCAGTTTTAAGAATGGACTTCCGCACTATCACTATTCTGCAATATCTGAAAATGGGTGGGGAAGTTTTTACGGCGAACCAGTAGAGAGGATTATTGAAATAGTGGTGAACCAAGACAATCTTAAAAAGAAAAAAAGCCTTTGCACTTCTGTGTATAGCCATAGCCAATATTTTATTGACAGAATATTGACGGAAGCTAATCAGGATAGCTGGGTTCCTATTGGGTACTGGACACAGGCTAATTTCTTTTGGTCAGCACCATTGCTTTGTGATTTGAATACCATTCCTGATATTAATAGAAAAAATCAAACAGGAGATAATAAACTAACGGATGGGGATACACTGTACGGTTTGTGGGCTAAAATAAGGTATGTAGGTGTTCCGGCAGACAATAATAAATATACTGAATTAACAGGGTTGAGCGTTTTTGTATACCCTGAAGAAAAATCAAGCGTATAATGATAGTAACTTTTACAAGGGTTCGGTTAGCTATTGGGTCGGTAATTTCTCCTACCCCATTTACGCTTTATTATAAAGCAATAGATGACGCAAGCTATACGCTCATTGAGGCTGGGGCTTTTGTGGATGCGGATGGATACATTATTTCCTCTCCGTTACCATCCATAAGCGTTAGCGAAGCCGGTACTTATATCTTTATGGCAGTAAATGATTTTTGTGGCGCAGGGTACACCCAGCAGTTTTATATCAATAATAACAATTTGTATGTGTGGGTTGGGGATGATGGGTATTGTGAGCAGTCTGTTCCATTGAATTTATCGAGACAGGTAATTGGATTTGCTGACCCAAGAGACGCCGGGTACGATCCAGTAAGTGGTATGATGTATATTGTGGACGCCTCTGCTATTACATCAGGCAGCAATATTTATTGGTTTGACCCAAATGCGATAACTTTTGAATATGAAGTAACCCCGGTAGGGTCTTTGGAT
>Ga0172380_10006278_pt1 | contig 13908 bp, 27 predicted proteins | sample Leawe162metaG_FD_119747 | JGI IMG/M metagenome (GOLD analysis project Ga0172380, IMG submission 119747) | Leachate microbial communities from a municipal landfill in Southern Ontario, Canada - Leachate well 162 metaG | ecosystem: Engineered > Solid waste > Landfill > Unclassified | place... | reverse complement strand
GTGTCCATTACTGCACCTCTCCTGAGAACATGTCGATCTCCTCGTACTCGACCTCTGTGCAGTTGACGGCTGCACGCTGGCACCAGTCTGCGAAGGATGGATACTCCTCGCTCTCCTTAGCGCTGCGCTCGAACGCGAGCTCACGCAGACGGAGGTATTCCCTGTAGATGACCGCGAGGTCTGCTGCGGACTTGTCTGTCTGGAACAGGCCGACGGCGAGCTCATCATCACCATCGTGAGTGTGAGTCAGGACGACGGCCATTACCACACCTCCGTGCCGATCTCAGTCATAGGCTCAGCCAGTGTCGCCCAGAGGAAACTCAGGGCCTTTAGTATGCTGCTCAGGGGCTGCATACATGCTGATTGGTCGGCCACGTGATAGGCATTCCGTATCAGTCTCAGGCTGTCCGTGAATGGCCGCCGTCATATCCCCGTGGCCACCGGTTGGCAGATCACCCAAAGATAGGCGATCACTACCACACACCATCGATCTGCCAAGGGCAGCTCAGGTTTAGTGGTCTTAGGATAGAAACTCAGACGTTAGCCTGATCAGAGAATAGGATGGCAGACGGCGTCCCGTTCGCCGCCCGCCTATTGTATAGCATGGCATTGCAGCCGCACCAGAGATGCAGAGTCGACGCTGCGCATCCCACCGCCTGAACGGGCAGGTTCAGCGCTCGCGCCAGTCCAGTGGTCGGCTCAAAGCTATTTAGCGGAACCTACTCGGATCTCCTCTTGGGTGTCCACTCTGAGCGCCCGAAGCAGCCCCCAATGCCGCAGCAGACGCCATCATCATCGGGCTTGCACTGATGATCGCATCTATCGCACGTCTTAACGCACGCATCGCACCCTCCGACGTGCTCAGGAGAGATCCGTCCGCAGCTCGGGCACATGACCGCATAGTCTGAGGTCTCGGCCTCTGGCACCATGCCCTCAGGGGTCATGATGAGATATCCAGACTTGGGCTTAGCATCAGGATGAAATATGATCACGTGATCCGAAGCGCAGACTCCTCCCCCTTTGATGACTGGAGGCCGTTCAATGAACTCAGCGGCATAGCGCGCCGCGTCAACCTGATCATCCTTGATTGATGAGTGCCTCGGCCCGAACCAGTCGTGCTGATATCTGATCTGGCTATCGATGGTCTTGCGCACGTCCTCCTTGGCCGACAGGGCAGCAAAGATCTCCTCGTTGGTGTGCAGAGTCTTACCACCCATTCCCGGCGTCCAGCATCTGCAATCCGGGATTGCAGGGCTCGGCTCGCTAGCACAGACGTTCTTAGCCTTAAGACGGATGATGACCTCATCGAGGACAGCCCCGCCATGCCCCTTGATCTTAGTCTGTATGATACATCCGGGATCGACAGTAAGAGGCTGATCCTGCTCGCACACCTTCGCACCCCTGAGGAGCCCCTCGAAGTGGACATCGAAGGAGATCGAATCAGGGGTCTTGTGCTGCTTGAGATCATGGAGGCACTTCCTGAGGTGGCTGTTCTTCTTCCTCTGTGCGTCGAGTGCCTGTCGTGCCTCTGCGAGCTCCTGATTGAGAGCCCCGATCTTCTTATTCTTGGTAGACATGCCCTCACGAACGCACTCTCCGACCTCTGCACTGTGCCTCTTAGCACAGGCCATGCACTCCCTGCGCATGTCCTTGATGTACTCGCGCAGGTCTGCGACCTGCTTATCCTTGGCCTCCAGCATATTCTTAGAGAGCATCTCTGCGGCGTAATTCGGCGAGGAGTGGAGCTTCTCATTGAGACGATTGATCTCCATGCGCATGCTGACAATCTCCTTATCCTTTACCTCTGACCTAGCGCACTCAGCCTTGAGCATACCCTCAGCCCTGTGCGCTCGCCCGGATGCGCACGCGACGTGATGCGAGAGCCTCTCTGAGATCCGACTTGCGATATGAAGAGCGACGTCGGTCTCGCAGACGGACTCCTTTTCTGACGTCACCTCCCGCAGGGCCATGAGCACGGCTTCGGTGAGCGTCATTCCATCTGACTCGAAGACGAACCTCTGAGCCATCGCCTCTCCGCGCTCGACGGCGTAGACGCGCTCGGCATGCCCCGAGCTCCCGTAATCGTGCGTCGTGCTCATGCTCATGATCTCGTACTCCGTCTTTCCTACCGTTACTCTGTCTCCGGGCTTGACCCCGAGATCGCTGCTTGATTCGATTTTGATCTCTCTCATCATTCGACCTCTGGTGATTCTAGCCTGCCACAGAATGAGCACTGCTGCCGAACGACAAGTCCGTTGTTGCCGGGCCATAGCGTCCGATACATGTTCCAGCCGCACTCTGGGCAGAATTCTGTTGACGACTCATCGAGCGTGCTCACAGTAATCCTCTTTTAGAGAAGAACCGCGCCCACGCTCCCATGCATATGGCTCTCAGTGGGCGAGAGCCTAACATGTGTGATTCGATTCTTAGGTATAAGATTCTATCCTCATCCCCTAGCTCTGCGAGCCAGCCATCGCGTACTCTCAGGCCTGCGAGGAATTCTGCGCTCAGATATCCCTCGATGGCCTTAATACGTGCCATCCTGCATCTTCTCCTCCACCAAGACTATGGTGTCATTCTTGTGCTGCCCGTGCCTGACGACGAGCAGCTCGACGGGGAAGAATCCCCGCCTTGGGCCGAAGCCATTGCTGTTCCAGCCGCAGGATATGGCGTGGCCTCCGGGCCGAACCGCATCGCAGACGGCGTTCATGACCCGATTGTAGAAGTTATAGGAGGTGTCGAGACTGGTGACCCTTCGGCCCACAGCCCTGTAGTGCTCCGAGACTTGTCGGTACGAGTAGGGAGGATCGAGGACGATGCCCGCAGGCCTCCGGGCATTCAGGGCCAGATATGCGATGGCCCACTCGGAGAACTCAAGGGCATCAGAGTGCCATTTGGCCTCCGTCTCGGGGTTGATGTCATTCGTGAGCTCACAGAGATGCGAGTTGCGCGCGAAGGGATCAAGCCAGTCCTCACCATCGCCCACGTACCTCTGAACGAGCTCCCTGATTGGCTTGATCTTGAACGTCTCCTTGCTGGCCCCGGCGCGTGCCCATCCGAAGATCACCTCTCGCTCGGCCACGATATCACCTCTGTGAAGTGCTTGCATCCCTTGCATGAGTTTGTCCCAGTCCTGAGCGAGCCCTCGGCAGCGCAGACTGAACAGGGATGGAGGGCCATCGCGTACGCCGTCGAGTGACCCACAGAGGTGGATCTGCCACCCTGATCGCGAATATTGATCATAGATCGACTCGCATAGACAGGCGTATCGTCTCGCCCGCACTCATCGCGATCTCCTTGTCCTCGCTCTCCATGTGGAGCGTCATCCTGCGCGCAGTCAGGGCTGAGCCAGCCGTGAACTCACCATACAGACGAATGGCCTTGAGGATCTCTCCGAGGTCGCCGTGCTCGATGAATGCCCTGCACGCATGAGCCCTCGCCTGACGCGCACGCTTTACTCTCACCTCTGCACGAATTCTCTCGATGAACGAGGGCTCGGGGTCGTCAGGGGATCTCTCCGGGGGTAGGAGGTCATCGTACAGGAGGAGATCCACGCCAAGCTCGCAGGGGATCTCGCCCTCAGAGGTCTGGATCCTGACTGCGGGCTCAGAATGCCCAGTCGTTTCCATCTCGCACCTCCTTGGCTCTCTCGACAGCCTCCTCACGGTCATAGCCCTCACGCCTGTAGTGACGGACAAGTCCCGCCGTGCAGCGATAGCGCTGACTGGTCTTGCGTCGGTCGGTCATGATTCAGCCCTCATTAGTCTGACGAGCTGCCTCTGACCCCAGACGAGAGCGACCAGCGCACCTATCAGGAAGCTGAGCACGCACTCTAGGATCATAGTGCGCTCCAGACGAGGCTTCCGATTGTCACGACGCACCCGGCTAGCCAGATGCAGACCCCGCACTTGATCATAGGGCGTCCATCCATGAAGGCGTAGAGCCCCGGAAGGACTTGTCCGCATATGGCGAGCACGCCTCCGATCAGACACAGGGCTATCCCCAGCAGCCAGACGTTCATTCCGGGGCCTCCACGAGGTTGTCCATCTCACCAGTCCTGAGCGAGATAGGGGTCTTAACCCCGCAGCCCGCACAGACCAGACAGGCATCATTCTGCTCACCATGCAGGGCGAAGAACCTATCGCCCCCGCAGATCGAGCAGACCAGTGGCGTCCTCTCTGTCATTCCACACCGCCAATCTCGAAGTTACTGATTCTCTGGACGGTCATTCTTCTTTCCCCTTCTTTATCCTGAGCACGAGCTCGTCCCCGGGTTGGAGCGTATACGCCGGGCAGTCGATGCACTGAGCCTTGCCACAAGGCATATCTTCGCAGAGATTACTAAGAATCGAGGAGTCGACCTCGAAGATCTTCCGGGTCATTCCGTCTTCACCCCCGCGAACGCGCACTCCGCAGGCGTCTTGTCTGATCGCAGCCTGAGATATCTCGGATGGCGCAGACGACCAGAGTCCGTCCTCTCCATGAACTCGACCTCCACGACGAGGCGAGGCTCGATGACCCTCTGGACGGACTTGTCGCGCAGCAGGCCAGACATCCTGTCCTCAGGAATGTGCTGAATCATGCCCAGCAGGATGCGGCGCTCGGCATCCGTCATGCCAGACGTGCGCCCCACCTCGATCAGATTGCCGTCGGCATCGAACTGTCCGAGGATGAGCGCCCCGAAGGTGCTGGAGGTCTTGCCCTTGCCCGTCTGGATGCCCATGACCACGCAGTCCGCCGTCGCATCGCGCTTGACCTTCAGCCAGTCCTTGGAGCGATTGTCGTTCTTGCCGTCGTGGCGGTACTTACCCCTGCGGGCCTTTAGGATGATGCCCTCCCCGCCGCTCTCGATGGTATTTGCATACAGGAGATCGAAGTCCTCCTCGAAGGTGACGACCTCTCTGACGTGCGGCCCGGGCACCTGCCTGAGGATCGAGGCCACGAGGCTCGACCTGTAGACCTGATCATAGTCACGATAGTCTGTGCCCCCACGGGACAGCACGTCGAAGACCATCAGGGTGGGGCTGTATGGCGCTATCGTCTCAGGCAGGGCGTCAGCCTTAACGTATTCGCACTGCCCATTGTCACGCCTGAAGAACGCCAGCTCTGCATCGAGGACGCAGCGCATGTCGACCTGACTCAGGGCTGCGCAGATCTCGGGGTAGAGGGCCGAGTAGTCCGTCTTGGCCGAACGACTGACGAGCATGACGCCCTCAATCGGATCGCAGACGGCGATGACCCTCGTGCCGTCGTACTTGATCTGAGCGACGTGGGTGCGCTCGTAGCGCGACAAGTCCTTCTTGTCTGGCACGACCTCTGCCAGCATGGGCCTGATTACCTCTGAGGTCATACTCAGGGCTCCCGGACGACGGACTCGTTCCACGCCTTGAGATCCTGATAGACCCCTGAGATCCTGCGACAGAGGTTAAATGGTATCGGCACTCCATCAGCAGCCTCTATGGCCCGCAGGATTGCATTGATCTTATCCTCGTCATTGAGCCTCATTCGTTCGCCTCCGTGACCGGGCGGCATATGCCCCCGCATCTGATGGTCTGTTTGCAGGCGAGGTTCTCATCGTGCACCCGGCAGTGACTGCATTGCTGGCATGCCACAGACGTGCGCTCAGCCGAAAGACACACCATGTGCCTTGGCCTGAGGTCTCCATCGACGTGACCCTCCCGCGCAGGGCCGAGGCCCATCGCAGGCTCAGTCTTGCGAGGCCCGAGGGTGGTGATGGATCGGGTCATGTCTCCATCGGGCATTAGTCCTCCTCCTGATGCGCGCAGTCGTCGTTGGCGCACTGCCAGAATCGTGGCTTGCCGTCCTGTGTGATCGGAACCATGTCGCCGTCACAGACGGGGCACTTGCGAGTGACGCGCTTGCCCTTCACGTCTCCGTGGATCTTGATCGACATCACTCCACCTCTATGCCGTTGTCGCGAAGGACGTCGATCACATTGGTGATCTTCTCTGCGATCTCCTCGCGGCCCGATCTGATCGCCTCAATCGACTCGCTCCATGCGTCGGAGTCGATGTGACTGGCGATCTCAGTCTTTATGATCTCCTGAAGCACCGGGGGCTCCAGCGCATCCAACTCCCAGACGTTCTTGCCGTGCTTGGCGATGTACTTCTCTGCGCGGGCATCCGTCAGCTTGACCGGGGCAGGAGGGAGATCGTATTGGTCGACCTGATCGTGATCGAGGGCGATGCGCTTGACCGTGACGTGATCCGCGCCATAGTCTGATAGCCTGCGCCCAAGGTCACGGGTGATGTCCAGTCCTGAGGGGTCGAGGTCGCCGACATAGATGATGGTGCAGGACTTGTCCTGCTTCTTAATGAATCGGTTGACCGCATCCGATACATAGGTGTACGACGAGTACCCCCTGCCGACGCACGTCATGACCTTGTAGGGCTCGGTCGCGCTGGATACCAGTCGAGACAGGGCGTCCTTCTCGACCCATACCTCGATGTACTCCTCCTGATTGGCCCACATGGTGTTGCTGAAGTAATTCCAGCAGCCATTGAGGTTGCCCAGCCTGCGACGAATGAACTCCTCAGGGGTGTCCTCAGGGTAGTCTCCGCCGTGGGTCTCCCGACCCCTGTCCTCCATGATATTGGCTGCGATCTCTCCCTTCTCCCGCGCAGACACGAGGATTCGCGAGAGGTTTTTGTAGGAGTTCAGGTTGTTAGGAATCAGGTTGCGTGCGACCAGACGATAGTAGATCTGACGCAGGGTCATCTTCGTGCGATACTTAGAGGTGATCTCCCTGACGGCCTTGACGATCTCGGAGCTGTTGACTGCGACGACTGCTTCAGCCATTTAGATCACCAGAATGTCGGCCTCGCGGGTCGCCTGTGCTGCTACGATGCCCTGACAGTCTGCACAGAAGGTGCGGTGATTGATCATCGACTCCATGTTCATGCAGACGGTTCCGCAGGGTGCGCGGACTGTGCCCTTCGCGGGCCTCAGGCGTCCACCCTTGCGGTTGACGACGAATTCGAATGGGGCCTGAGCCTCCTTCACAGTCTCGGCCCATGCAGTCTGAGAGGCCTGTGCCTCGGCGCTTGCCTCTGCCTGCGCATCGACCATCCTCTGGGCCTCTGAGTCACGGACGACTCCGATCATCGTCTCGGCCTGAGCGTATGTCGCCTTGGCCTCCTCGTAGTGCGTCCTCGCCTGCTTGAAGGCGAGACTCCTGTGCGCACGCTCGGGGCTCTCCTTAGGGGTGCTCTTCAGTTCAGACATAGCCTTGGTAAAGGCCATCCTCGCTCGCTCCTGATTCAGACGCAGGGCATTCAGCCGTGCTCGGGATGTCTGGAGGTATTCAACTGCGGACGAGATAGCAGGCGCGGACGCCTGCTTTAGATTGGTGCGTGTGGTTGCCATGTGCCACCAGAGTCAAATGGGACATGTCGGAATATATACCTGACGGTTTAGTCGTCAGTCTAGAAAAAGGGGAGGTGATAGAGGGCGTGCAGTCAGGCTCAGAGGGTGACTTTGATCTTGCCCTTGCTGAGCGGGGCGATTGGCTTGCCACCCTTACCTGCGGGGCCTTTGACTGGGGCCTTGGGTGCGGGCTTCTTGGGCGCAGTCTTCTTGACTGGGGCTTCCTCTTCCTCGGGCTCCTCTGCGGGCTCGGCCCTCTTGGATGTCTTCTTGGCCGCAGGCTTGGCTGCACTCTTCGTGGGCTTGGCCTCGAAGTGGGCTCCGATACGCCGACAGAGGTTCTGCCCGGCTGAGGTGGAGAGGAAGGATGCGCTCTCGATATCGACGTCGCCGCGAATGAGGCTGCCCTCTACGCGTGCATCGCTGATGGTACCGACGGCCTTGCCGTCGACGAGGATCTCCTGACCCTCAAGGGATTCGCAGACTGCGTTCATTACGGTCTCAACCTGTTCAGGGCTGTTGATGCCCCGGAATCCTGCCCGTGCGAACAGGATGACGTTTTCGAGTTTTTGCGACATTCTGTAGACTCCGCTTAGATCTCGTGGATCTGAGCACAGCCCTATGGGCTTGGTGAGCACATATATCTTCCGCGCTTATGCCTGAGTCATTCGCATGCCCTTGCGTCTGATCAGGTCTGCAATCCCCGCAGGGGAGCGACAGCCCCTATTGTAGTGCGCATAGACTGCGTTCAGGTCACTGGCAATGGATTTGCGCGACCACTCTGGATCGGAGATCAGCCTCACCCTGACCCGCAGGCGCTCACGACTGAGCATGGGTGGGTAGGGGAAGTTATTCACCCTGTGCAGCACCATCAGGACTCCTCCGTCCATTCCGATACCTCGACAGACTTCCCGGGTGCGTCGACCACAGGGATCAGAGTACACCTACAGTTTGGGTGCAGGGGCGCGTGCACCCCGCCATCGATGCTGTAGACACGACCATCGAGCTCCTGACACCTTGGGCAGCACCCCTCTGCGGCCAACCACTCGACCTTATCAACGCCCTCTGAGCGATACTCGTCCATCACCCCTGTGTTCACGGCCTCCATCGTCTCAGTCCTGACGATGCGCTTGGCCGCGTAGTCATATGTGTCAGCGATCTCGTCAATGGACTTCAGGATCTGACCCTGCGAGCGCTCCTGTAGGATGCCATCCGAGATCACGCGCCGCACGTCTGCGGACAAGTCGCCCGTCATCTTGGCGAAGGCTCGATCTGATCTCTGCATCAGCACCCCGACCTTTCTCCACGCCTGCTGACGAACCTTCAGGGGTGCGCCTAGGACGACGGCTGAGAAATTCCTCCCCTGCACATATGCCTCCGAGGACAAGTCCTTCGACCATGTGATCCTCTGCGTGATGTCCGTCTTGGCGAGGCTGTCGACCCACCTGAAGAACTCCCCAACTGACATCTCCTTGTTGGTGAACGCCTGAGATGAGAGCTCGCGCTTCACTCTGAGGAGATACCTTTGGATGAGAGTGGAGAGCATCCTCTCGTGTCTCTCGATCAGAGTCAGGGTATGGGTGGGGTCGGCCTTGGTCTCAGGACTAAGCTGTAATGGCATCCCTGACGGCCTCCAGAGCCTTCTCGTAATCCTCCCCGAACTCCCTCCAGTGTGGGCACTGGTTGACGTCGAGGAGCACCATGTACTTGCCCTCGGGCATCATAATGATCTGGAATGGATACAGACGACAGGCGAGGGGTCGCTCAGGCTCGCTCATTATGCAGCCAAGATCCGTCAGGGCCGGGCACGCCCCGGTGATGCGATACCATCCCTGAGCCTCCTTGTGCAGCCCGGCCATAGCCACAGCCTGATTACTGGTCGCGGAGATCATTCGCCGAATATCCGAGTCGTTGAGCAGGGGCTGGGAGCAGCACCTGCCCCCGCACTCCGTGCACAGAAGAGTGTTCTCCATTACTGCTGCCCCTCCTCGATCCCGAGGTATTTGTTGGCGAGCTCCTTGGCCTTATCCTGACTGACGAGGCCATACCTGTCGAGGGGATTGTTGGTCAGGGCTGCGAGGGCGTTCGCCTGATCCAGAGGGGTGGCCGAGACCCCCGACAAGTCCTTGAACTCCTGAGCGAGTGCAGCCCTGCCTGCGTCGTCGAGCTCCGGGGCCTCGATGCCTATCGTCTCCATGACCTTGCGGCGCTCGTTGAGCCCAATGGTCTTGGTGTTGAACCCTGTGCCGATCACGCTCAGGAGCATCTGGCTGCGGTCGACCGAGGGCATCGGCAGGCCGAACTCGATGGTGTAGCCATCGTATCCATTCATCAGGAGATAGGGGTTGAGGAGGCGCTCGAACCCAGAGGAGACCCATGCCTGCTGGCCCTCGATGTAGCTCAGGTATAGGTTGTAGGCCGCATTGTCTGACCCTCCAATGAGTGTGCCCTCCTTCTGGATCGAGCTGGCGGGGCTGAAGTAGTTACCGAGGAGCTGATCAAGAGCGTTGATGGTCTCAAGGGCCGTTGACGTCTGGTTAATGCCGACGTTCTGGAGCTCCATGTTCTCCCTGAGCTGATATGCCACCCCTCGTCCAATGTTGCGAATGATCTTCGTGGCGTACTCAGAGTCGTCCTTCTGGGGCTTGGTGACCTTGATATAGAACAGGCCTCCCGCACCCAGTCGGTTGTTCTGCTGCATCTGCCCAGTCCAGCAGAAGTCGATCATGGTGACTACTGGAATAATGGGTTTGATCAGAGGTTTGCCCCCGAGGTAGCCAGCCCTCACGGGGTCGGTGATCATGAAGACGTTGGTGAGCTGCTTGACCGTCCTGTCGAGCTGGAGCTGCCAGAATTCCATCTCACCCTTGTCATTCAGGGCGATGCCCGGGAGGATGGGGTTGACGACGTTGACGAAGGTATTCGATACAGTCGTGTATCCGCGACGAGAGAACGTTTCAGAGGGAAGGTGGCGTAGCTTCTTGAGAACGTATTCGTTCTCCTCCCACTCCCAGACGGGGTTGAAGAGCGCTGGCCCCCATGCCGCAGACTCACGCCATGCGATCTGAGAGTTGAACCATGCGTCGACATCCTGACTCATGCACATCGAGGTCAGGCGCTCGGACAAGTCCTCGTCCTCAGAGCCGTCGGGAGCCCGCCCGACTACCTTGAACTCCTTCTTATTCCTGAACAGAGTGCGCTGCTGCTTGTCGAGCGCCCCGGCGAGATAGATATTATCGAGGTACTTGCTGATCTTATCCACGTCGAGCTTCTGCTCCGTGATAACCTTGCCGAATGAGGTAACATATATCGTTCCCTCCTCTGGCTTAGAAGAGCCCTTAGCCTTGGCCATGCTCGCCTTTGGGCTCGAAAGTATATATAGAGGGAGCCTGCGAATCAGGTGAAATCAGGGATGTCCGACCCACTCCACTCAGAGGTCGGGCACGCCTCGCCCATGACCTGTTCGACGGTGGGATCCCTGTCGCTCCTAGCCCTGAACTCCCCGAGCCATATGCCATTGAATGCCCCTGAGAGGGCGTCGACCTGATCATCGTGCTTGCCATTCGGAAACATGGAGAGCTCGTCGAGGAATGCGGCGTTCCAGTGCCCACGCACTATCTTGACGTTGCCAGCCTTGGATGCGGCCATGACCGCACGGGCTCGGGATACCTTATCCCCAGTCGATGGAGTGCCCATGAAGGCGTATCCCGGCAGGACGATACGAGCGAAGTGATCGATCACACGCTTTCCTGACGACCCGGGCTCCTGCTCCATCTCTATGGCAACCTCCCCACCATCGATCTGAGCGGTCTGCTTGACGAGATCCTCTGAGTCCTTGGAGTCGAGCTGATCGTGCTGGACATCGAGGATGTACGATAGGCCAGTCTTGGTATCCACACCAATGAGGAGCCCCGAGGAGAAGTCCCCGGCGTTCTTCGTGGCCGCGAGATCCCAGTATCGAAGCTTGGGTATGCCCCACGGGGCAGCCTTGACGATCTCAAACCATGACTTCTTGAACATCCCGCCCTCAAGGGGTGCGGGGCGCTGCTGGTACAGGGCTGAGAACCAGTATTCCTCTGTGTTGGCTGCGATATTATTGAGGGCCTCGACGCCATACCTCTCGGGCCACAGGGCCTCCCCGACTTGCCTCCCGAGGGCATCATTGGACTCTGCGATGGCTGGGAGGTTGACGACCACCCACTGATCCTTGTGCTCGTCATCCATGCCATTGATCAGTCTGCCAGCGAGATCGTCCTCGTGCCATCGAGTCATCAGAATGAGAATAGCACCATTGGGCTCCAGACGCGAGTATAGGGTCGATCTGTACCACTCCCAGTGCTTCTCCCTGATGGTAAACGACATGGCCTCCTCGTCATTCTTGACGGGGTCATCGATGATGGCGAGATGAGCACCCTTACCCGTCAGAGGGCCACCTATGCCAGCCGTTTGCATGCCACCGACATGTCCTTTGATGTTCCACCGACTGGCTGCTGAGCTCTCGGGGTCGACCTCTACGGGCTCCTGAAAGAACCTGCCATACTCCTCGATCAGGGTGCGAGCCCTCCGGCCCCACTGGGAGGCGAAGTCGGCCTCGTATGAGGCCAGAATAACAGACTGATCGGGGTGAGTGCCCAAGAAATAGGCTGGCAGGAATTTCGAGATAAACTCAGACTTACCATGCCGTGGAGGCATGTTGATAATCACTCTGAGAAGATTGCCCTTGAGCATCTCCACGAGGATGGCGTTCAGATAGGCGAGGTGGCGTGCGGGTATCCACCGTCCATTGGACGCGATGGTCGCGAACCCCGCAGGGCTCGACTGTAGCATCGCCCTCTCGAACGACGCTAAGTCTGAGGGGGCGATATTTGTCGCTTCTTCAGCATCTCTTCCAGAATACATTGGGCTCTCTCCATGAGCTGCGCCTCCGTCATGTCCGTGAGGCGTTCTCCCTTAATGGCCACAGCCATATTGTCTGTGGACTCTCCGCGCTCCAGCCTGTCGATCTTATACCCGATCTCGATGATGCGGGCCACCTCGTATGGCGTGAGGTCGAGCTTGACGTTTGCCCTCAGGTCATCGAGCCATGACTGAAGCTGATACTCAGCCACAGAGAGGAGGGAGTCTGCGAGTTTGATACGACGCTTAGACGCCTCCACTCGCTCCATCGTGATTATATCGATTCCGACGGTGTTCAGGTGCTCGTCGAGCGCGAGGGCTCGGGACTCCCATTGCCACTTCTTGCTCCATCGACGGAGGCCGGACTCATTCTTGCCAAGGAGCTTGGCCACCGCCCCGACTGTGCGATCAGAGAGGGGCTGCTCCCGATATGTCAGGAAGGCCTCCCATGAACCATTGGGCTCTCCGTCGAGCCTATCCCAGACGTGATGATCCCCTGCCACCCGTGTGGTGGTCACGTCCTCAGCCATGATGCTAGTCTGCCCTCCTTACTATATAGACAACCTCGGTCTCGATACCCTCGCGCTCCAGAGCGGCGACAAGTCTCCGCATCCTGCGCATGTGCACTCTGACCCTGTCACCCTCTCTGACGCGCTCCACCAGTTCGGATATGGGATCCCCGATGACCTCCATGATCTTGTTCTCTCGCTCTCTGGCGAGATATTTCAGGCCATAGAGCTGCCGGACGGGCACTCCCCTCTGGCTAAACTCATGAGCGGCCTGATCCGGTGAGAGACCCTGCATTAGGAGCTTGTCGATCTCAAGCGCATCCGTATCCTCAGTCTTGAGGGGAAGCACCTCGCGGATCCAGTCGGGATCCTGCGCATTGACCAGATCCGTGATGCTGAGACCGAGCCTCATTCGACCTCCCTCCCGAGATGTGCATGAACGAATGGGAAGCTCCAGCTGATCCAGACTATCAGTCTCGGATGAAGCAGGAGGATCATTCTCGTTCCCCAATCAGCGCCGCCAGCAGCATGAGGTAATTCCTCGCGTCGGATATTCTCTGGTTCGTGCCCTCTATGGCACCATTGCCTCCCCAGCTCAGACGCACGGACTTGTCGCGGGCCATCTTACATATGGCTTGCACGTGCTTCATCATCAGCACCACGCAGACCTCCTCAGGCTCCATTCCACAGGACGCAGCCGTCGCCTTGAAATTGCTCAGGCAGTCCTCGTTCATTGCATACTCTGAGCGCTTGCTCAGGAGGAGCGACCTCTCGTGCTCCTCGAAGTCCTTGTAGATTTCCTCAAATCGCTTTACATCCATGCCTCTGCATCTCCCTTACATGCCAGACTGTATCTGACCAGACTGATATTACCATGCCGTGCCACGTCTCCTTCGTCATCATGCCCATCCTGACGCCGACAACGTGAGTGGACAGGCCCGTCTCCGCAGCGATCAGGCGTGTGGGGTTATACACCCTGCCCTGACGAAGGCGAGCCCTAAGATAGCTCGCTATGGCCTCTGACGGGCCGCGATCCTCGACGGTCATCCCTCGTATGCCACCTCAAGCTTGCCCCAGTTCTTGCCAGATTGGATCTCGACGGCGAATGGCACGTCGGT
>Ga0172380_10006277_pt1 | contig 13908 bp, 10 predicted proteins | sample Leawe162metaG_FD_119747 | JGI IMG/M metagenome (GOLD analysis project Ga0172380, IMG submission 119747) | Leachate microbial communities from a municipal landfill in Southern Ontario, Canada - Leachate well 162 metaG | ecosystem: Engineered > Solid waste > Landfill > Unclassified | place... | reverse complement strand
GCCGCCTCCGATATCGCCTTTGTCGGCGGCAGCCTGGAACCGATTGGCGGCCACAACCTGCTCGAACCGGCCGCGCTCGGCAAGCCGGTGATCGTCGGCCCGCACACCTTCAACACCGAAGAAGTCGCGGCCAAGCTGATCGACGCGAAAGCCGTGTTGCGCGTCGCCGACGAAGTCGAACTGGGGGCTGCGCTGATCCGCCTGTTCATCCGCGAGCAGGAGCGCTCGGCGATGGGCCAGGCCGCGCAACACGTGCTCGAACGCGAACGCGGTGCGGTCGCGCGCACCGTGCAGATTGTCGAGCAGGTGGTGGCCGGTCAGCCGGTGACAGTCTGACCGCAGCGGTCATTCGAGCAGGGCGTTGACCGCTTCGAGATCCTTGACCTCGATGATGCCGGCCGCCTGCTTGAGGCGAAGGCCATTGAGGACGAAGGCGTGCCGCGCCTGCGAGTAGCTGCTCTGCGCCGACAGCAGCTGCTGCTGGCTGATCAGCACGTCGACGATGGTGCGGGTGCCGACTTCGTAACCGGCCTGGGTGGCATCCAGCGAGCTCTGCGCCGAGACCACCGCCTGGCGTGTCGCTTCGACCTGGCTCGCGCCGGCGATGACGGCGCGGTAGCTGTTGCGCGTGCTGCGTTCGATCAGGCGCTTCTGCAGCTCGAACTGGTCCTGCGCGGCATCGCGCGTGTAGATCGACTGGCGCACGCGCGATTGCGTGTAACCGCCGGAGAAGATCGGCACATTGAGGGTCAGGCCGACCGAAGTCGACCAGCTTTCACTGTTGGTGTGGAAGGCATCGTTGAAGCTCGAGGCACTGGTGTCGCTCCAGCGCGGGCTCTTCGAATAGAGCACCTGGCCGTTGATCGTCGGCAGATGGCCGGAGCGGGCGGTCTGGATGTTGGCGTTGGCCGCTTCCAGGCTGTAGGCGTAGGAACTCAGCACCGGGTTCTGTTCGACGGCCACCGCCACCCAGCTTTCGGGATTTTCCGGGTTCGGCTTGTCCAGCGGCAGCTTGTCGCGCAGCTTCTTGAGTTCGCCGGGCTCCTTGTTGGTGAGCTGGCGCAGGGCCTCGTTGTTGTCATCCAGCGTGTTCTGCGCGGTGATGACGCTGGCCACGGCGGTATCGTGCTGGGCCTTGGCGTCATTCACGTCGGTGATTGCCGAGAGACCGACGTCGAAGCGTTGCTGGGCCTGTTCCATCTGCCGGTTGAGCGCCTGCTCGTTGGCCTGGGCAAAGCGCAGCGCATCCTCGGCGGTGAGCACGTCGAAATAAGCCGTGGCCACGCGGATCAGCAGGTCCTGCTGGGCGGCCTCGTAGGTGGCGTCGCTTGACTTGACCGTCGCCCGCGCCGATTTCAGCGCCGTCCACTTGCTCAGGTCGAGGATGCTCTGGTCGAGGCGGCCGCTCAGGGTCCGGCCGTAGTTGTCCGCCGAGCTGGTCACATTGACCAGGCTCTGGCTGCCATCCTCGTTGGTGACGAACTGCGGGCCGCCACTGCTGCCATGGCTTTGCGAATAGGCCAGCGAAGCACCGATCTGCGGCAGCAATGCCGAGCGCGCCTGGTCGACATTCTCGCTGTTCGCCTGGTTGGTCGCTTCGGCACCGGCCAATTGCGGATCGGACGCGCGCGCCTCGCCATAGATCTGGATCAAGTCGTCGGCATGGGCCAGCGAGGCCCCTGCGCCAAGCACGAGGGCCAGGGCGAGTGACAAGGGACGGAGAGCATTCATCGGTTTTTCCTCAGGGATGTGCTGTAGCTGGCCCGACTTTGCCTAGAGCGTGAATCGTGCTGGCGGCGCGGCGTGGGTCAGATAGGGAATATCGGTTTCGAACAGGCTCTCAGTCTGCCAGTGGCTGTCATCCATGCGCGTGTGCAATAAGGCCTGCATTGCCGGCGATTCACCGCTGACCGCAAACAGGCGTCCACCGGGCTTGACCCAGCTCTTGATGCGTTCGGGCAACGCAAAAACCGCGCCAGTCAGTACCACGCAATCAAATGTCGTTGCCGGCTCATAGGCCTTCACGGCTTCGCCGACTTCCACGCGAACCCGCGAAAGTCCGGCGTTGTCGAGGTTGCGGCGCGCCATCGCGGCGAGATCGGCATGGAGTTCGACCGAGGTCAGGTCGGCGCCGAGTTCGGCCAGGCAGGCGGCCATGAAGCCCGATCCGGTGCCGATTTCGAGCACTCGCTGTCCGGGTTCGATCGCCAATGCCTGCAAAATGCGGCCTTCGATGACCGGTTTCAGCATGATCTCGCCGTGGCCGAGCGGCAGTTCGACATCGACAAAGGCCAGGTCGCGGTAGCGCTCCGGAACGAAATCCTCGCGGTGCAGACGGGCGAGCACGGCGAGCACGCGCGGATCGAGCACTTCCCAGGTGCGAATCTGGTTCTCGACCATGTTGTCGCGGGCCAACTCGAGATTCGTGGACATCAGTGGATTCCGCTTCAGGGAAAAAGGGGCGAAAGCATAGAAGGTCTGTCGACGGGCGGCAAACCGCCTGCGTCACTTTGCCGGATTGGCCGCAACGCGGCCGCGCCGGGCCAACGCCCGCATGGCGCGACCGGGTTGGCCGCCAGGTTGTGCCCGCAGGACAGCAAGGCCGCGGGCAACTGCGCGCGCACAGCAGTCGGCAGGGTCGGCTCCACGCTGGCAAGCAGGTCCAGGCCAGTGGATGCGCCAGGCATCGGGCCGGTTGCAAGTTGCAACGCCAGCCAGCGTTCGAGGCGTCCGCGGTCGTCCCCGGACAGGGCGGACACGCGTGTGCGTGCGCTGGCGCGCAGGAAGGCGATGCGGAATCGCCCGAGGCGCTCGCCGCCATCCAGCAGCGCGGCCAGTGCCTGTTGCGCCAGGCGCAATGGCCAGTCGTGCGGATCGCCTGCGTTTGCGCGACCCAGTGCCCGTGCTGCCTCGCCCATGTCTGCCTCTCGTCGGATAGTCGCATGTGTGGGCCGATGCGCCGCATCGGCGTCGGTCATCGGGCCGCTTGCAAGGGGTCTGCCAGCGGGCGCGGTTCGCTGTCGCGGCGGACGCGGAACCAGGCCGCATACAGGGCTGGCAGGAACAACAGGGTCAGTACCGTTGCCACGCTCAGTCCGCCCATGATGGCGACGGCCATCGGCCCGAAGAACGCGCTGCGCGAGAGTGGAATCATCGCCAGGATCGCCGCCGCCGCGGTCAACACGATGGGCCGGAAGCGGCGCACCGTGGCATCGACAATCGCATCCCAGGGACGATGGCCGGCACCGATGTCCTGTTCGATCTGGTCCACCAGGATCACCGAGTTGCGCATGATCATGCCGAACATGGCGATCGTGCCGAGCATGGCAACAAAACCGAATGGCACGCGCAGCACGAGCAGGAACAAGACCACGCCGATCAGGCCCAGCGGTGCGGTCAGCACGACCAGCAGGACGCGCTGGAAACTGCGCAATTGCACCATCAACACGCTGAACACGACGATCAGGAACAGCGGGATGCCGGCGTTGACCGAACCCTGGCCCTTGGCCGATTCCTCGACCGAGCCGCCGGTCACCAGGCGGTAGCCTTCAGGCAGTTCGGCGCGCATGCCATCCAGGGTCGGACTGATCTGCGCATTGACGCTGGCCGGCTGCAACGTGCCCTCGATGTCGGCGCGCACGGTCACCGTCGGCAGGCGGTCGCGGCGCCAGATGATGCCGTCCTCGAAGCCGTATTCGATGGTCGCGATGTGGCCGAGCGGGATGCTCTTGCCGAAGGCGGTCGGCATGGCCAGGCTTTGCAGCATGCTCAGTTGCGCGCGCTCGACCGCCGGCCCGCGCAGCAGCACGCCGATCAACTGGTCGCGCTCGCGATAGGTGGCGATGGGCACGCCATTCAGCGAGCTCTGCAGGAAGGTGGCGACCTCCTCGGAAGTGACTCCGAGCACGCGCGCGCGATCCTGGTCGATGAGCAGGCGGATGACCTTGCTGGGCTCCTCCCAGTCGAGATTGACGTTGCGCGTGTTCGGATTTGCGCGGACCACGCCGGCCACCTTGCGTGCAAGCTCGCGCACCGTCGCGATCTCCGCACCGGAGACGCGGTACTGCAGCGGATAGCCGACCGGCGGGCCATTTTCCAGGCGGATCACGCGGGCGCGCAGATCCGGAAAATCGCCTTCAAACAGATGGATCAGGTCGTTGCGCAGGACTTCGCGCTCCGCATTGCCATGCGTGAGCAGGACAAACTGGGCAAAACCGGCCTGCGGCAATTGTTGATCGAGCGGCAGGTAGAAGCGCGGCGTGCCCGAGCCGACATAACTGACATAGTTGAGGAGTTCCGGACGCTTGGCCAGCCAGGCTTCGAGTTTCTTCACCTGGGTTTCCGTGGCCAGCAGGGACGAGCCTTCGCTGAGCTTCAGATCAACCAGCAGTTCGGGTCGCGTCGATTCCGGGAAGAACTGCTGCTGCACGAAACGGAACCCGAACACGGACAGGGCAAAGACCAGCGCGGTGGCGCCGATGACGATGAAACGATGCTCGACGCAGCTATCGACAAGGCGTCGAAAGCGCTGATAGAAGGCGCTGGCATAGGGATCGTGCGCGGCAGCGTGGCCGTGGTCCTCGTCGATGCCGCCGAACCATGTTGGCAAGCGCCGGCGCAATCCGTGGATGCGTTGCGCCATGGCGCCCTGCGCACGCGCGGCCGGACGCGCGTGCGGATCCGGCAGCAACTTGTAGCCGAGATACGGAATGAACACGACCGCGGCGATCCATGACAGCAGCAGGGCGATGGTGACGACTTCGAAAATGGCCCGCGTGTATTCGCCGGTGCCGGAGCGGGCCGTGGCGATGGGCAGGAATCCGGCGGCGGTGACCAGGGTGCCGGTCAGCATCGGGAATGCCGTCGAGGTGTAGGCGAACGCAGCGGCGCTGACGCGATCCATGCCTTGTTCCATCTTGATCGACATCATCTCCACGGCAATGATCGCGTCATCGACGAGCAGGCCGAGACCGAGCACGAGCGCGCCGAGCGAGATCTTGTGCAGGCCGATGCCAAAGTAGTGCATCGCGGCGAAGGTCATCGCCAGCACCAGCGGAATCGAGACGGCGACGACGAAGCCGCTGCGCAGGCCCAGCGAAAAGAAACTGACCAGCAGGACGATGAGCACGGCTTCGCCGAGCGTGCGCACGAATTCGCCGACCGAGCGACTGACTGCCGCCGGCTGATCGGCGACCTTGTGCAGGTCGAGGCCGACCGGCAGGGTCTTGCCGATGCGCGTGGTGGCGGCCTCGAGATCGTGGCCAAGGGCGATGATGTCGCCGCCAGCGCGCATGGAAACGGCGATGCCGATGGCCTGCTCGCCCTTGTAGCGCATGCGTGGCTGCGGCGGATCGACGAAACCGCGCGTGACCTCGGCAATGTCGCCGAGACGAAACAGGCGACCATTGCTGCCGCGGATGCTGAGATCGCGGATCGCCTCGACCGAATCCAGCGCGCCGCTGGTGCGCAGATAAATCCGGTCGCTCGGTGTCTCGAAGCTGCCGCCGGCAACAATCGCATTCTGTGCGGCGAGGGTGCGCTGCAGTTCGGCGAAGCTGACGCCGAGGGTGGCCAGCTTGGCATTCGGGATCTCGACATGGATCTTCGGATCCTGGCGACCGATCAGTTCGATCTTCGCCACGTTCGGCACGCGCAGCAGTTCCAGCTTGACGCGTTCGGCGTAGTCGCGCAGGTCGGCATCGTCAAAGCCATCGCCGGTCAGTGCGTAGATGTTGCCGAAGGTATCGCCAAACTCGTCATTGAAGAACGGGCCACGGATGTCGGAGGGCAGCGCGTGGTGGATGTCGGCGACTTTCTTGCGTACCTGGTACCAGACATCGTCGACGCGGGCCGGATCGATCGAATCCTTGACCACGAAAAACACCTGCGACTCGCCCGGGCGCGAATAGCTGCGCAGGTAGTCGAGTTCGGGTATCTCCTGCAGCTTCTTCTCGATCGTCTCGGTGACCTGCTCGGAGATCTGCTGCGCGGTCGAGCCCGGCCACTGCGTCTGCACGACCATGACCTTGAACGTGAACGGCGGATCCTCGGCCTGGCCAAGACTGCGATAGGAAAGCGTGCCGACCAGTGCCAGCAGGATGATCGAATAAAGGACCAGTGCCTGATTGCGCAGTGCCCAGGAGGATAGATTGAATGAAGCCATCAATCAGGATCTCGACGAAGTGCTGTCATGGGCCGGCGCTGGCGCGTTGGCGGTAAGTCCCCTTCACTGTGCTGCCGGCGGGGAGAGGGAGAATCTCCGACGGCACAGGAAGGGGGGTTGCAACTCAGAATGAAATCGGCCGGTTGCGGCTGTCGATCGGGTTGATCGTCTCGCCCTCGCGCAAGCGGTGCACGCCGGCGGTGACAATCCAGCGATCGACAACCAGGCCATCGCTGATCAGCGCGCCGGCTTCGGTGTAGCGCACGACCTCGACCGGGGTCAGGTGGACTTTTCGTGTCTTTTCATCGATCTGCCAGACCGCCGCCTTGCCGTCTTTTTCATAGAGCGCACTGAGCGGCACCACAAAGCGCTCGCGGTCGTCGTTCGATGTGAAGTAGACGCGCGCGGTCTGGCCCAGCAACAAGGCGGTGGGTTCGTCGTCGAATGCCACGCGCACGCGGTAGCTGCGCGTGGTCGGATCGGCGCTCGGGGCGATCTCGCGGATGCGCCCGGCATGCTGTTGCCCTGGCTCCGTCCACAATTCGATTTGTGCGGAAGTGCCGACCGCGAGGCGGCTGATGGATTGCTCGGGCACGTTGATCTCGACTTCGCTGGCGCCATCATGGGCGAGCGTCATGATCGCCTGGCCAGTGCCGACGACTTGCCCGGCTTCAGCGGAGATCGCCGTGATCACGCCATTGGCATCGGCGCGCAATTCGGCATAGTCGGCCTGGTTGCGCGAGGCATCGAGACCGGCCTGGGCCTCGGCCACATGCGCGTTGGCGGCTGCCAGGGCATTGGTCTTCGCTTCGAGGTCGAACTGGCTGACGAAATTGCGCTGGCGCAGGGTCCGGTAGCGCTCGTATTCCGATTCGGCCAGTTTCTGCGCAGCTTGCGCCGAGGTCAGGCTGGCCTTGGCGCTGGAACGGGCCAACTCGAGATCACGCGGATCAAGCTCGGCCAGCAGCTGGCCGTTGTCGACGTGGTTGCCGACATCGACATGCCTGGCGCTGATCTTGCCGGATACGCGGAAACCAAGTGCGCTCTCGAAGCGGGCGTGCACTTCGCCCGGGTAGACTTCGAGATCCTGTGCGCGCGCCGTCTTGACCTGGGCGGCACGCGCGACCCGCGGCGGTTCGCCGGGGGCAGGCGGCGCCTGGCAGGCGCTGAGCAGGAGCGGACCCGAAAGCACAATGCTTGCGATCCCCAGACGGACAGATAACGGCAGCATCGATAGAATCCCGCCTGAGGCGACAGTTGGTGTACTGCGTGGTATAGTAATGATGCGAAACTGATGAGTCCAGTAATTTCTTCGATGAATCCAATACCCGCCAAAGCCTGTGGTCCCGGACGGCCCAAGGACCTTGAAAAGCGTGCCGCCATCCTTGAGGCCGCAAAGGACCTGTTTCTCGAACATGGCTTCGATGGCACCAGCATGGATGCCATCGCCACCCGGGCCGGGGTTTCCAAGCTCACCGTGTACAGCCATTTCACCGACAAGGAATGCCTGTTCACCGAGGCCGTGCGCGAGAAATGCATCGAGCAGATGCCCACGGCATTGTTTGATGTCGATGTCAGCGGTTCGCTGCGCGATCAATTGATCGCCATTGCCCAGGCGTTTTTCTCGCTGGTCACCAGCGATGCCTCGATTTCCCTGCATCGCCTGCTGACCACCGGTGCCGGCGGTTCGACCAAGCTGGCGCAGAAATTCTGGGAGGCCGGGCCGCAGGCCCTGCAATGCGCCTTTTCCGGATTCCTCGAGCGCGAGGTGGCCGCGGGCCAGTTGCAGATCGCCGATGTGCGGCGTGCCGCGGAGCAGTTTTTCTGCCTGATCAAGGGCGATCTGCACGCCCGCCAGCTGTGTGGCTGCGCCAACGCATCCTTCGACAAGGCGGAAGTCGACGCGCACCTCGCGGCCGCCGTCGACATGTTCATGTGCGCCTACGCGCCACTGCGCCAGGCCTGAATCCGCGCCGGGCGCTCAGTCGCCGAGTTCGCCAATCCAGGATTCGATGGCTTCCAGATCCTTTCCGGAAATATCGATGAAGTGGAAGCCTGACCAGTACTGGCCGGGCACATTGGCTGCTTCCGCCCACATTTCCTGCACGCCGACATCGATGGCCTGCGGACGACCCTGGGCATTGGTCAGCTCGAAGCCAAGCTGGAACAGGGCACCGTCGACAACGGGTGCATCGCAGACCATGAGCATGCCATCGGCAGAAAGATTGCCGATGCGGCCCATGACCTCGCCGGTCATCTTGTTGCTGACTGGAATCGTCACGTAGGCGGCCTTGCGCGGGGAGCGTCGATATTCGTTCATCGCTGAGGCCCTCAGGTGGCGGAAACCGGTTCGGCAGTGCGCCCGGAAAACTGCTGCAGGGTGTTCCTGATCGCCTTCCATGCGCGGTCGACGAAACTCTCGGCCTCCTCCTTGTGCAGGCGCACCTGGCCGGAAACCAGATCCCTGGCCAGTTGCTCGATGGTCTTCTCCTCCGAGCGGGCGCCGCGCTGGTTGGTGAACAGGCAGCGCCCGGTGACCGTGGAAAACCATGCCAGCTTGCGGCGCACGGTGCTGCCCTGCTGGTTGGTGACGAAATCAAACCAGGTTCCAAATGGCAGGGTGCGGATGCGTTGCACCATTTCCTTCTCCGCTGCCGAAAGAATCGACGGCTTGGCAGCGGCGGACGTCTCGCTGGGCGCCTTGCCGGCTGCCGGTACTTCGCCGCCAAGGCGTGGCTTGCTCTTCAGCGCATGCGCCAGTTCGGTGTGGCTGGTCTTCTTCTCGATCGAGGCCGGATCAAACAACCTGGAGACGACGCCATCGATCTCGTCGGTGTGCAGGCCAACCAGTTGCAGGCCGCTGTACACCTCTTCGCGGACCTTCTGGTCAACCCTGGCGATATCGGCTCCGGAGCCGATCTGCATGAGCTGGTCGGCGACGGCCAGGCAGCGCCGGTAGGCCTGGCTGTCCTCACCCTGGCGCAGCAGGGTCAGGGCGAGTACATCGGTCCACGCCTGCTCGAGCACGGCACGCACCATCGGCGCCGGCTGGCCGCGCTTGAGCAGGCGCGCGATGGCGGCATTGGCCTGCTCGCGGGACAGGTCGAGGCGCTCGCGCCCCTTCGCTGCATCAATGTGCCGGCGTTCGCTGATTTCAGCGCGCCGGGTGACCTGGGACATGTAGTGCCCAAGGTCATCCAGCAGCGATTCCATCAAGCCGAGGTCGCCATTGAACTCGTTGGTGACCCGATCGACCATCGAGGTCATCGTGTCGACGAGACCGTTGTCGGTTTCCTCGTCGCCCATCCACAAGGCGCTGGCCTCGGCGACGTTGTTGAGCAAGACGCGGGCAGGGTGGTTGCGCTGGGTGAAGAAATGCTTGTCGCTGATCGCGCTGCGCAGCACGGGGACCTGCAGCTTGGCGATCAGGTCGCGGCTGGATTGATGCGAAGCGAGATTCGAGCCGATGTAGTCGAACAACATGCCGACCAGGTCGATGGTGTCGGAATCCTCCTCGGCCAGGGTCGGTGTCGTGCCATCCGGACTGCTGGCGCGCAATTGCTGGAGCAGGTCCTGCTTGAGATGGGTGATGCTGCGCGCAACGGTCTTGCCATCCTGCTGCAAATTGCGGATCGGCCCGGTCTGCAGCTTGCCGAGCACGGTCTGCAGGTCATGGCGGCTGACCACGCCATGGGTCGGCGCGGCTGGCGGCGGCGCGCCGAGACTGCGCCGGCGCTCGGCGAGCAGGTCGCGCAGCGAGGTGAACAATTCAGGATCGCCAGTACCTTCCTGCGCGTCGGCGGTTGCGCTTGTGCCGCGGGATGCCGGAGCCAGCGGCGAACGTGCCGCGCCGGCATGGCTCGCGCCTTGGCCACTGGTTGGCATCGACGCTGCCGCTGCCGGTGAACCGGTGGGCGGCGCGTGGCGTGGCAGCGCATGGCCCAGCGGCGCGGGATTGCCGCTGGCGGCGGGCGTGTGCGGTGCCCGTGCCGTGCCGGCCTTTTCTTCCGCCGGGGCGTCAGCGCTGCCGGCTTCGGCATCCGCGCCGGCTGCATGCTTCTGCGGGCCGCTGCGCTGGGTCTGGAACTGCAGGTTCGGCAACACGCCCTGCTCGGCAAGGTAGCGATTGCAGGTTTCGTAGAACTGGCCGATGGCGGCCATGACGAGGTTGTCGAAGTCGTGGAAAACCTGGATTCGATCCTGTTGATCCAGGTCCAGATCGCTCAGCGCGTGTTGCAGGGCCTTGGCCAGCGCCAGCGGGCCCAGCGGCATCTTGTCGGATTCAAAAGCGGGGCGACCGGCAATGACGCCAAGTCGATGGCCCAGCATGTACAGCGCCGAGGTATGGCGGATTTCCGCCTTGTTGGCGATGTCCTGGGTGGCCAGCGAGATTTCGAGATCCCGCGAGTCGACCAGTTCAAGTTTGGCCGGCAGGCGATCGCGCCGCGCGCCCGGCGCGTCGGCATCCGTGTCGGCCTGGTCGATCTGGGCCAGGCTTGATTCGAGATGGATGAGGAAGCGCGGCACGATATCGGCCTTGCCGCGCTTGATTTCGCGGATGGCCTCCATCAGCCGCCGCTGCTGATCGTTGCTGCGCGCGCAATCAGCCTGCTTGAACAGGCGCTGCTCGACTTCGTCGAACAACTGACCGAGCGCTTCCTCGAAATAGGCCGTGCGTTCCTGCAAGCCTTCCAGCAGAAAGCGCACGCGCCTGGGCAGGGTGCGCTCGGCAAGGCGCACGAAACGCAGCTTGCCTTCACTCCTTTCGACGGAACCACCTGCTGGCTGCTTCACGCTCCACCTCGCCCCCGGGCCCGGCCCGCATTCTTGCATGTCGGCGGCATGCAAAACAGATGCGGATGAGGTGCAACGTGGCCTATCGGGCCGTCCAGACCATTTCGAGGAACCCGGAGCGCCCCGGCGTGTTGTAGCCATGGGCGAGCTCGTAGTCCCGATCGGTGAGGTTCTCGAGGCGGGCGTGCAGCATCCACTGTGGCGCAATCGTCCACGTCGCGCGCAGGTTGACGAGGGTATACGCGGGCAGCTCGATGCCGGCCACGTCGGCGCGCCTGCCCGAGTGCAGCAGCTCGACGCCGGCGTGCAGCGATTCGCCGAACGAACGCTCAAGCGTGCCGGTGAATTTCTGCTTCGGCCGGCGCAGCAGTTGCGTGCCGGTGTCCTCATTGCGCGGATCCTGCCAGGTGAGACGGCCATCAAACGTCCATGCACCAAAGCTCGCGTCGTAGCCGAGTTCAGCGCCCTTGATGCGTGCACGGGCGACGTTCTCGGCTTGAAAGGCGACACCACTGAAACTGATCAGGTTGCTGATGCGCGTCGAATACAGGTTGGCCTTGAGCTGCTGGCCTTGCCCGGGAGCGAACTCGAAGCCGATTTCGCGGCTGGAGGATTTCTCCGGTTGCAGATCGGGATTGCCGGCATAGAGGCCACCGAACCCGGGCGAATACTGCTCATTCAAGGTCGGCCCGCGGAAGCCCTGGCCGTAACTGGCATAGGCACGCGTTGCCTCGTTGAAATGCCAGCCGGCGGCGACCGAGCCTGTGGTGTGCCGGCCGAACAGGTTGTTGTCGTCGCTGCGCAGGGACACTTCACTGTCGAACGCGCGCACGCTGGACTGCCAGCCCGCATAGACGCCGGTGTTGTTGCGGCTGTGCCGATAGCTGTCGAGCTTTTCGCCGCGCTCGTGCAGCGAATCGATGCCGAGGACAAGGCGCTGCTGCGGCGAAAGGGCAATCTCGTTTTGCCAGCCAAGCGACGTGCGTCGCGAGGCATAGGCATCGAAATACGCCGGCGTCGCGTAATCCTCGCTGCTGCGCCCGGCGCTCAGGCGATGCTGCCACGTTGGCGTGATCGCGCCACTCAGCGCCAGGTTGATGGCCTGCTCGGTGAAGTCGGACTGGCCACCGGCAAACTCGGTCGTGCCCTGGCTGCGCATGAAAACAGCATCGAGGGTTTGTTCGCCCCAACGATGATCGGCGCGCGCGGACAGGTGCCGATTGCGCAGGCCGTGATCCTTGTCCTCGTAACCGTAGCCGTTTTCGTTCTGGCTCGGAAAACCGTCCTCGTCGCGTGCCCCGATCTGCACGCTGTAGCCGCCGTCTTCTCCACGATGGCCAAAGCCGATGTCGGCCTTGGCATCGGCGTAGCTGCCGTAACCGAGTACGACCCGCGCGCCGTCCAGCCGGCGCGTGAAGATCTGGATGACGCCGCCAATTGCATCCGAACCCCAGTAGCTGGCACGCGGGCCACGCACGATCTCGACGCGCTCGATGGCCGCCAGCGGCAGGGTTTCCCAGGTGAAGGCGCCGGTACCAAGTGCGGCGACCCGCACCCCGTCAATCAGCACCAGCACATGATTGTTGTTGGTGCCGCGCAGGAAGATCGAGGTCTGCCCGCCCGGTCCGCCGGTGCGGGCGATGTCGATGCCCGCCTGCAGGCGCAACAGGTCGCTGAGGTCGCGCGTGGCACTGGCTTCGATGTCCTCGCGCGAGATCACGCTGACATCGGCCAGTGTGGCATCGACCGTTTGCACGACACGCGTGGCGCTGACCACGACTTCAGGCTGGAGGTCGGCCTGCTGGGCTGACACGCTGCCGCTGAAGGCGGCGAGGATGCTTGAATACAGAAAGGAATAACGGCTCATGTTGGGAATCTCCGAACGCACACCCGCGGAAACCAGGTGTCACGACGGATCAACAAGCGCGCATGGACGAAGCCATGAATGCCCGTCCGTTGCCCGCCGCAACGCCTGGAACGATCGACGTCATCGACGTCGGCCCAAGGCCGGTCTCCGGGCTTGCAAGCGATGCGGATGCATCGGCCTGATCACCTTCCCGTGCAAGGCACAGTGGTCATCGATCAGGCTTGGCTTGCCTACCGTTGCGGGGGCAGCGCCGGAATTGTTGAATCAAGGAGTGCGACCACGGATGGTCGCTTCTTGATTCTCGTGATCAGGATCGATCGCAAGAACAACGCACCGGCTTCCCGTTTCACCCGATCGAATCGATCAGGCACCTTTGGCGGCGCGAGTGTACCTCAAAGCCGGGATTCGGGAATCGGGCGAGCGAAGCAGGCTTCTGCCGAATCCCCAGTCTCGAATCCCCAATCCCGGCTATTCGCGATCCGTCGCGGTGCCGACATCGAGCAACTCGCCATCGTCGCTGACACGCAGATGCACTTCGATTGGCCGGCAGCAGATGGCGCAATCCTCGATGTAGGCCTGGTTTCCGGCCGAGCAATCGACTGAACTTTCGAAGCTCTCGCCGCAATACGGGCAGTGCAGGGTGACTGTCTCAAGCATGTCGCCTCCCGGATTCGCCATCGGCTGCAGGAAGAAACAGGGCGATCACGTCATTGAGGAAGCGTTGCCCGGTTTCCGTCGTGCGAAGGATGGCGGGGTCGTTGTCGATCCAGCCTTGCGCACGGGCGCGTGCAAGCGTGTCCGCGATCGCCTCGAATCCAAGCCCGGTGCGCTGGGCAAATTCGCCCATCGGCACGCCATCGACCAGGCGCAGCGCATTCATCATGTATTCGAACGGCAGGTCGATGCTTGCCAGCGTTGCCTCGCTGGCGATGCCGCGCGACTGCCCGGCATGTTGCAGATAGGCGCGCGGCGTGCGCTGCTTGGCGCGTCGACGAATGCTGCCGGTCGCCGCATCGGTGAGCTTGCCGTGCGCACCCGCGCCGATGCCGAGATAATCGCCAAATTGCCAGTAATTGAGATTGTG
>Ga0172380_10006276_pt1 | contig 13909 bp, 10 predicted proteins | sample Leawe162metaG_FD_119747 | JGI IMG/M metagenome (GOLD analysis project Ga0172380, IMG submission 119747) | Leachate microbial communities from a municipal landfill in Southern Ontario, Canada - Leachate well 162 metaG | ecosystem: Engineered > Solid waste > Landfill > Unclassified | place... | reverse complement strand
GTATCTACTTTAAATGCCAGGAAAAACGTGACATCAAACCTGCACAGTTTGCGTTTTTTGAGCAATCAAATCCGCCAAAGACGGAAGCTTGAATTTCCCCGTAATTCTGTCGAGAATATAATCATAAAAGCTCACGCCTAATTTTTTTGCAGTCTGATTGACTGTTATGAAGGCGTCTTTTATTTTAGTACCCTTCGCATTTCGGGTTTGAAAGCTTACGTCGCGTAAACGTGCCTGCTTTCTTGCCTCCAATTCAGAGGCGTTATTGTGTAATGGCAACTGCGGATATTTCAATACCAGCAGCAACTCGGTCTTTTTGGCCAGGGTCTTGGCGATGCGTTCATCCAGGTCTTCATAGCCGGTGGAACTTGAGAAGATTTCATCAAACTTCTTTTCCAGAACGGTTATTTTCTCGGGGGTCGGCTCACGTTTGTATTTGAGCAATTCCGTGTAGTACCCCCAATAACGGCTTCGGAAATCGGCCAAGGCGCGCTGATGTATTGGCACAAAAGGCTTGAGCTTCTTATAGTGGCGACCATCGTGAACCCAGCAAAGAGCAAGAAAGCGGGTGAGTAGTTTGAATTGCGGCGCATCATCGGCCAGCAATGTTTGGATGACGGGAAATTCCGTTTGTTGTTGATAATAGGCGATGGCACAGGCTTCGCTAAGGTGAACACTTTGGCGGGCGCTTAAGGTGTCAAGGCAAGCCAGGTGCGCGTTGAATTCAGTTTCATTCATCACATCATCAGACCGCAACTGTGCATCAATCGCAGCACGGGACTTATCGGTCAGCTTAAAAGTGTCAAGCAGTGTTCGGGCTTGAGCGTTGTAAAGATATTGCAACGGCGCCGAATCGGTTAGTACGCCCAATACAGTCAGACGATCTTTGTTGGGTGTGGTGAAGTAAGCGGTAAACAGCGGGCTGCAAACAACTTGGCAATACTGGTTGACCCCGTTGACGCGGGCGCTAGTGTCGTCGATTTGGACATAGTCGCTATGCGCGATGCCGCTACGGTAAATGTCGCTTTTTTCCTGATGGAAAAGGTCGTAACCGCCCGTCCATTGTTGGGAAATATAGGCTGCCGACACTTTGATGCCGAAGTTGTTGAAAAAACCCCATATCCGCTTTTCGGACATATGGCATTCGGTTTTGAAAAACGGGATCAATGTGCGGATGCCAACGCCAAACTCGCCTTGACCCCGCACTTCATCAGGCAACTCGCCGAGGTAGCTTTTGTGCTGAGAGGGGGAATAATAGACTTCGCGACGATATTTGACGTTGTCTGTTCTGATAATAATATCTTGAATCACCACATCCTCGTAGCACTTGAATACGAGGTCATCCGGCAATCCATTTTTGTCCAGCGGACATATTTGCTCGCGGTCTATTTTTATATTCGGCAACTTCGGCTCACGCCGCCGTTTCTTTTTTCCATCAGCATCCCCTGCCGCTTCGCCATTGGAATTTTCAGCATCGGCTTCGGCGAGTTTGCGCTCGACCTCGGATGAAATGTCCTCGCCCTTCTTTTTATTGGCTTTTATATCGGGCTTCCCCTTTTCACCTTTCAGCCGATTGATTTCATCGTTTAGCTTCTGAAGTTCAATTTTTAGTGTGTCATTTTCACCGGCAAGCCGCTCTATGATATTCAGCAACATTTCAACGACACTCTGTGAAACGCCGCCTTCTGCTTGAGAGATTATTTGGCAAATTGCATTTATTTCGGCCTGTAAGTTTTGACTGCTCATAAAGCGTATAGTCCGTTTATCGGTGCCTTATGTCAAGATATTTATGTGAAACAATCCGTTAGACGGATATTGTTGTTACCATGGGATTTAAAGCTGATACCTTTTTTCGCCGCTTTACGTAAATCTTTGTCCAGAGTTGCAAGTGGCAGATTACGCCGACGCGCCAATTCAAGGTACTGAGCGTCATACCCGGAAAGTTTGAATTCTCTCGACATCGCAGCTACGGCAAGCTGAATTCCAGAAGGATCGGCAGCGTCATGAGTAATAGGCAGTTGCGCCAGGCGATACACAAATTCCGTAAGTGCCGATTCGCCAAACTTCCCGCTTTCCTCCGCACAGCGAAGCACATGAATCATTTCGGTGTACCACAATGCCGGAACCCAGGCGGAAGTAGCGCCGAAAGAATCAAGCACCTGGTCTGCATATATCCGGTCGGACTCTGATCCATCCTGGAGCGCCCAGCGAATGGCCACGGATGCATCAAGCACGAAAGCACTTCCCATCAGCGACGCCCCCGCAGGCGCATTTCTACGAATTGCGCCTGATCCATTGCCCCGGTTCGCATGGCCTTGATCGCTTCAATAGCTTCCAGGGTTTGTTGTGCGGCACGGCGGGAACTCGGCACCAAATCCGCCACCGGCTCGCCCCGGTTAGTGATGGTCACCCGCTCACCTCGCTGAACTTGCTTTATTAATTCCGGCAATTTTGTCTTTGCTTCGTACACTCCACATTCGCGCATAGCCATTCCTTAGCGGTTAAATTAATATGATCTAGTCTACACATCAGACCATTACATGCCAAGTAACCAATAAGAATTTATGTTTACTCAAGCCGCCCGTCCCTGTGGCAAACGCACATCCACCACGATTTCCGAGTAGGGTGCAACGGTGCGTCCCTTTTCGTCTTTTTCAACAGCTTGCCATTCGGATAGCTTTTCCACATCGCTGTGTACGTTCTTGTAATCGCGCTTCAAGCGCCGGGCGAGTTCGGCTATGGTCATGGGGCCGCCTTCCCGCAAGACGGCGAGCAAGTCCCAACGGCGCGGAGTAAATATCGCCAGAAGCTGGCCGATGTTGGAAAATCCTACGCTGAAGTAGGGCGCGGGCGTCTCACCCCGCTCCAGCGCTTCCATCGTTTGTGCTGCCCGTGCCAAACTGGATTCCAGGGGTTCGCCCACTGTTACATTCAGGATACGTTCGCTCATTTCCCGGCTCCTTTCACATCGGCCATGAAATCGGCCATCAATTGTTGCGGATTGACGAAACGGTAGCGTTCCTCCCGGTCGCCCAGGTGTTTATGGTCACCCTTGCCGCGCTCGTTGTCGTAACCCACTATCCGCTCACCCTGCACCACATAGACCAGACGGTATTTGTACGGGTGCTCGGAAGGCGGAACCGGCTTCGACACTTGCCGGATCACGATTTCGACAAAGCCGGCACCATACATTTCCTTGGGGGCAAAAAAGTTCAGTGGCTTTCATAGTGGTTATGAGGCCATAGCTTTGGTATGGTGTCAAGCGCCATGAACCTAAAATACTCAGTTGAACCGCAGAGACGCAGAGGCGCTGAGAAAAAACAATAAATTATGGTGTCGTGCGACACTACCCATATTTGGTGAAGCGGAAAATTGTTGTAACTCGTTTGTTTCTCTGCGTCTCTGCGCCTCTGCGGTTAAGCAAATGCGGTTTTTAGGATGAATAACGCTACGCCTTACCCCTCAAAAAACGCCGCCAGTGTCGCCGCCAACGCCTCCGCGTTCGATACATGCATCATCGTAAGATGGTCGCCGGGAACTTCGGTGACGGTAATCGGCTGGCTAAAGTAGGATTGCCATCCCAGGTCATCGGAAGCGCGAATTGCGGCGAATTGTTGCGAGGTCAGGTGTTCCGGTTGTTCCTGTTGCGAGCGCAGCAGGAGCACGCGCGTGTTTTCGGTCAGTTGCTGCGGGGTGTAGCTGGCGCGCAGGTTGGCTTTGTAGACGTCGACGAAGCCGCGGAAGTAGCGGATGTCGGAGCCTTCCGGCAAGACACCCGCCGTCGTCAGCCGGTCGTGCAGCAGCGCCAGTTGCGCGTCGTTGTCGTGGGCGTCGAGTTGTTCCGGCGTCATGGCGACATCGACGCCGTAGAGGTGGCTGACGATGTCCGAGACTTGCGCCAGCCATTTCGATTCGCTCCAGTCTGCGCCGGTGGGTTGGAAGAAGTGCGGCGCGGGGGTGTCCAGCAGCACCAGCGCGTCGGGGTGTTTTCCCGCCGCGCTCAATTTTCGCGCCATTTCATAGGCCACCAGGCCGCCGAACGAGTGCCCGGCCAGGATTAGCGGGGTTTCCTGCCGTTCGCGCTCAATGGCGTCGAGGTAATGCGCGGCCAAGTCTTCCACGCTGGCGTGGGGTGGGGTGACGCCATCCAGCCCCGGCGGTTGCAAGCCGAAAAACGGGCGCTCTTCGCTCATGGCTTGCGCCAGGCCGTGGAAGTAGACGACGTTGCCGCCCGCGCCCGCCGCGCAGAAGAACGGTGCTTTTTTGCCCTGGGTTTGGATCGGCACGACGGATGACCATTCGGCGTGGCTTGCTTTGCTGCGCAGCAAGCGCGCCATGGCTTCCACGGTGGCGCCCTGGAACAGGCTGGATAGGGGCAGTTGCCGACCGAACTGTTGCGCCACTTTGGCCATTAACCGCACGGCGATGATTGAATGCCCGCCCAGGTCGAAGAAGTTGTCCCGGATGCCTATGGGTCTGACGTTCAGGACTTCTTCCCAGATGCGCACCAGTTCCAGTTCGATGGCGTCGCGGAAACCCGCGCGTTCCCCCGCGCGTTCCGCGTGTAGCCCTTCCGGCGGCCTTAACGCTTTGCGGTCGATTTTGCCGTTGGGGGTTAGCGGCATGGCCGGCAGGCGCACGAATAGGCTGGGCGTCATGTAATCCGGCAAGACTTCGTGCAGTGCGCGCTTTAACGCGGCCACGTCCGTTGTTTCGCCGACATAGTACGCGACCAGCCGCGCATCGCCCTCGGCGTTGCTGTCCAGCCCCACGGCGCACTCTGCGATGCCCGGCTGGCGCGCCAGGATGTGTTCGATTTCGCCCAGTTCGACGCGGAATCCGCGCACTTTGACTTGCTGGTCGCCGCGCCCCAGGTATTCGATGCGCCCGTCCGCCAAGTAGCGCGCCAGGTCGCCGGTGCGGTACAGGCGCTGTCCCGGCGTGTAAGGGTCGGGGATGAAGCGCTCGGCGGTCAGGTCGGGGCGATGCCGATAGCCTGCGGCCAGGCCGTCGCCGCCGATGTATAGCTCGCCCGTCACGCCCACCGGCTGGATGCCCATGCCGGCATCGAGTATGTAGATGCGGGTGTTGGCGATGGGCCGGCCTATGGGTATTGTGGCATGGGCGAGGTCGGTTTGCGTCACTTGCTGGACGGTGGACCAGACGGTGGTTTCGGTGGGGCCGTACATGTTCCACAAGCTGGCGCAGCAGGCCAGCAACGGTTTTGCCAGTGCGGACGGCATGGCTTCGCCGCCGCACAGGATTTTCAGTTCGGGGCTGCCTTGCCAGCCTATCGCCAGCAGCAGACGCCAGGTCGCCGGGGTCGCCTGCATCAGGGTGATGCGCTCCGCTTTGATGGTGTGCTTGAGGCTTTCGGCGTCGCGCGTCATCGCCTCGTCGGCAATCACGATTTTAGCGCCCACGCTCAGCGGCAGATAGAGTTCCAGCACTGCGATGTCGAATGATATGGTCGTCACCGCCAGCACGGTGTCGGTGGGACGGATGCCCGGCGTTTCACGCATGGAATGCAGGAAATTGGCTGCGGCGCGATGGCTGATCATGACGCCCTTGGGGTTGCCGGTGGAGCCTGAGGTGTAAATCACGTAGGCCAACGCCGCCTCGTCGGCGGCTGTCGGCGGGGCGGATGCGATTCCGTCTGCTTCGTTAACTTTGTCCAGCAGGAATAGTCGGCAATCCACCGCCGGCAGTTCGGACACAAGCTGCGATTGCGTCACCAACAGGCTGACGCCGGCGTCATTCAGCACGTAGCGGATGCGCTCCGGCGGATAAGTCGGGTCGAGCGGGACGTAGGCGCTGCCGGTTTTGAGGATGGCAAGCAGGCCAATCAGCATTTCCAGGGAGCGCGCGACGGCGATGGCCGCCATGCCGCCCGGCGCCAGTCCCGCCGCGCGCAGGCGTTGCGCCAATTGCTCGGCGCGCTGGTCAAGCTCCCGGTACGTCAGCTTGTGGTTGCGGAATTGCACCGCAATGGCATCCGGGGTGCGTAGCACCTGCGCTTCGAACAGGCCGTGGAGGGTCATGGCGCCCGCGAACGGGATTTCCGTCCGGTTCCACGCGTCGGCGATGCAGGCGGTTTCTTCAGTGGACAGCAACGGCAGGCGGTCCACGGACTGGTGCGGCGCGGCGATGATGCCCTTCAGCAGGTTGGCGTAGTGGTTGGCTAAACGCGCCACTGTGGCGCGCTCGAATAGGTCGGTGTTGTATTCGAAGACCGCTTCCAGCACGCCATTGCGTTCGGTCAGCGCCAAGGTCAGGTCGTATTTCGCCACGACTTGGCGCGCCGGAATTTCCGCCACGTCCAGCCCGTTCAGCGCGGGCGCCACCGAGGGGGTGTTCTGCATTGAGAACATTACTTGGAACAGCGGCGAATAGCTCAAGTTGCGTTGCGGGCGCAATTCTTCCACCAGTTGTTCGAACGGCACGTCCTGGTGCGCGTAGGCTTCCAGGGACATTTGCCGCACATGGGCGAGGAAGTCGCCGAACGGCTGATCTGCTGCCACCGTCAGGCGCATGACCAGGGTGTTGACGAAGAAGCCGATCAGCGCTTCGACTTCGTTGCGCGAGCGGTTGGCGGTCGGCGACCCCAGCACGATGTCGCGCTGCCCGCTGTAGCGCGCCAGCAGCACGGCGAACGCGGCCATCAGCAGCATGTAGCGCGAAACCCCGGACTGGTCGGCATAGCGCTTCAATTGCGCGGAAAGTGTGGCGTCCAGCGACATTTCCAGGGTGTCGCCGGAAAAGCGCTGGATCGCCGGACGCGGCCTGTCCGTGGGCAGTTCCAGCAAGGCGGGCGCACCGGCGAGGCGCGTGCGCCAATAGCCGAGTTGGCGCGTGAGTCCCGCTCCGGCGAGGTGGTTGCGCTGCCAGTGGGCGTAATCCGCATACTGGATGGGCAACGGCGGCAGCGGCGCAGGCAACCCGGCTGCGGCGGCGTTGTAAAGCTTGCTCCACTCGTCCACCATCACGCCCATGGACCAGCCGTCGGAAACGATATGGTGCATGTTGACCAGCACGACGTGATCGTTTTCCCCCAGAATTAACAATGTGCTGCGGAATAACGGGCCACGCGCCAGGTCGAAGTTCTGTTCGGCGTCTTCCCGGACGCGCCGCATGATTTCCTGTTCCTGTTGCCCGGCTGCGAGGCCGCTCAGGTCAAACACCGCCATGTCCGGCAATGCGTCGGCGACGCGCACGACGGGCACGCCATCGACGGTTTCGAAACGGCTGCGCAGCACTTCGTGGCGCTCCGTGATGGCGCGCAGGCTGGCGGCAAGTGCGCGGCGATTTAACGCGCCCTTGATGCGCAGCGCAACCGGCATGTTGTAGGCCGTGCCCGCGCCTTCCAGTTGATCCAGGAACCACAGGCGCTGTTGGGCGAACGACAGCGGCAATGCGCCGCTACGCGCGACCGGTTCGATGGGCGCCGTTCCCGACAAGCGCGCATATCCCAGGCGTTCGGCCATGCCCCAGGAGGGTTCGCCGAGAAAATCTTCCTGGTAAATATCGCGCCAGCGTTCGGCGACGGTGGGGTCGATGCGCTTGTGGGTGTGGAATTTGATGTCCCCCAGCATTTTCGATTCCCGGTAGATGCCGTCGGTCATGCGGTTTTGCTTGTTCTGCCCTTCGTAGATGCCCAGCATGTCCGGCACGAAGTCGATACCGAGGAATTCGCACAGGTTTTTTACCGCTTCCCCCGGCTTTTGCGAGATGGCTTCGAAGCTGATGGCGAATTGGCGCTCTGTGGGTATCCCGGCCAGAAATTCGGCGATGTTGCGGTGGCTTTGCAGCCAGATCAATTCGGCCAAGCGCCGCACGGATAGGTTGTGCGGGTAGCGGAAGAATATCTGGTTGAGCTTGGCTTCCTCGAACGAGCTGATCATGCCGTAAGGGTGGCGATGCAGATGAATGTAGAGCGGCTCGTCGAAATAGTCCTCGGCGCGCTGCATCAGCCCGACATCCAGCGCATAGGAGGGTGATTTGTCGACCAGCACGCGCCCCGGCAGCCAGCTTTGCAATTCGCCGTAAAAATCCTTGACCGACATGTTTCTGTTTTCGCGCGCCGCCATGATGCGCTTGGCCTCGTCGGCGTCCACCTGGAGCGCTTCCATCACCGCCCGTAGGGTGCCCTCCAGCCAAAAGGCGTCGCGGCCCGAACAAATTTCCTTGCGCTGCGCCAGCGTGTCGAAATTGAGCAGTTCCAGTTCGGGCGGCGAGAATAGCTGGGGATGGCCACCGAGCAATACGCGCAACAAGGTTGAACCGGAGCGCGGCGGCGACAGCACAAAGATCATGCGCGGATTTTTGGCTTTTTTAGGTACGGCGGGTATTCGCGCGGTCGGCGGGATCAAGCTGCGGAACGCCTCGACATCTTTTTCATCCACCCGCCCCGCGACTTCCCGCACGGCGTCCGTCTCGCTCGCCCCGCCCAGCCGCGCCATGGCTTCGGGGTAATGGACGCGCAAATAGTCCACCAGTTGGCGTATCGTGGGCGCTTCGAACAGCGCCACTACGTAAACCACGCTACGGATGCGTTCCTGTATCTTGTTCGCCAGTATCGCGCCGCGTATGGAATCGCCGCCCAGTTCGAAAAAGTTGTCGTCGATGCCGATATTCGCCACATTCAATACGCTGCTCCATAGCTCGGCCAGCAATAGCTCGATGGGCGTCCGGGGTTGGGCGGAGGCCGGTACGGCTTTCGCCCCGGCGGCGTTGAATTGCGCCAGCAGATTCGCCAGCGCCTTGCGATCCAATTTGCCGTTCGCGGTCAGCGGCAGCCGTTCCAGCACCAGCACCACGGCGGGCACCATGTAATCGGGCAATAGCGCCTTTAGATGCGCGCGCAACTTTGATGGCAGCATTTCGTCCTGCCAGTCGCGGGAAGCCACATAGGCGATCAGGCGCGCACCGGCTGTTTCCTCGCGCGCTTCGACTACGGCATCGGAGACTTGCGCATGTTTCGCCAGACAGCTTTCGATTTCTCCCAATTCGATACGAAAACCGCGCACCTTTACTTGATGGTCGATGCGCCCCAGGTATTCCAATTGCCCGTCAGCGCGCCAACGCGCCAGGTCGCCGCTGTGGTACTGGCGCTCCCCGTTGGAAAGGGTAAAGCGCTCGGCGGTCAATTCCGGCAAATTGAGGTATCCCTTCGCCACGCCCGCGCCGCCGACCAGGATTTCGCCGCCCACGCCCACCGGAACTAGTTGGCCGTAACGATCCACCAGTTCGATGGAAAGGTCGGGCAGCGGACGCCCGATGACGCTGCCGCCCGCCGCGATGTCCTGCGCGGTCAGGCGGTGGAAAGTGGTATGCACGGTGGTTTCGGTGATCCCGTACATATTGATGAGGCGCGGCGCATCCAGCCCGTGGCGATCCACCCAGCCGGACAGGCTACGCGGATCGAGCGCCTCGCCGCCGAAGATCACCCATTTCAGCGCAAGCTTGCCTTCCGGCGCGCCCTGCAAACGGCGGTCCGCCTCTATCAGTTGGCGGAAAGCCGACGGGGTCTGGTTGAGCACCGTGACACCGGTCTGCCGCAAAAACGCGTGGAACTGATCGGGCGAGCGGCTCACCGCGAACGGCGCCACCACAAGCTGGCCGCCATACAGCAGCGCGCCCCACAATTCCCAGACGGAAAAGTCAAAAGCATAGGAGTGGAACAGGCTCCACACGTCATCGGCGCCGAAGCCGTACAACGACTCGCTACAAGTGAACAGACGCAGCACGTTGGCGTGGGTCACTTCCACCCCCTTGGGGCGTCCGGTTGAACCGGAAGTGTAGATGACGTAGGCCACATCATCGGCCTCGCTCCGGTCTTCGGGCGGCGTGGGCGCTTCGTCCGCCAGCGTGGGGTCAGCGAGATCAATCACGGCAGCCTCGACCGGCGGCGTGGCGCGATGCGCCAGCACGACCTCCAACCCGCTATCCTGCGCCATGTAGCGCAGACGATCTTCGGGATAGGAGGGATCAAGCGGGACATACGCCGCGCCCACCTTGAGTATACCCAATATACCCACCACCAGTTCAAGGGAGCGCTCGACGCACAACCCGACGCGCCCGCCGCGCGCAACGCCCATGCGCCGCAAGCGCTGCGCCACCCGGTTGGCGCGTTCATCAAGCTGCCGATAAGTAAGCTGGGCATCCTCATAGCGCACCGCAACGGCAGCGGGATGCATTCCTGCCTGTAGCGCAAAGCTGCGGTGCAGCGCGCCATCCGCCGGGAAACGCGCCTCGCCGCCGCGCCAGGCGCGCAGTTCACGCACTTCCGCAGCATTCAGCATGGGCAACGTGCGTATCGCGGCGCCCGGCGCACCGATCAAACCCTCCAGCAAATTCTTGAAATGCGCGGTCATGCGAGTGACGCTGGCCTGCTCGAACAAATCGCAGTTGTAGCGGAAAAAGCCATTGATGCCCTGCGCGGTTTCCTCCATGGAAAGCACCAGATCGAACGGCGCATGCAAAGTTTCGGTGGGCTGCGGCGCGATGCTCAAGCCCTCCAACGTCACTTCGCCCATGGGCGCGTTTTGCAGCGCAAACAACACTTGGAATAGAGGCGTGTGATCCAGGCTGCGCTCCAGGTCCAGCGCCTGCAAAAGCTGGTCGAACGGCATTTCGCGGTGCTCGTAGGCTTCCAGCGCGGTCTTGCGCACGCGCTCCAGCAACTGGAGAAAGGTCGGATTGCCGCTCAAATCCAGCCGGAACGCCAGGGTGTTAAGAAATAGCCCGATCAGCCCCTCGGTCTGGCTATGGGGGCGCACCGCGATGGGCGAACCGATGACCAGCTCTTCCGTATCCGCATAGCGGCACAGCAGCACGCCGAAACCCGCCAGCAGCGCCATGAAAGGCGTCGCGCCGGCCTGGGCGCACAACTTGCCCAGCCGCGCAGCAAAGTCGGCATCCAGATGGAAATGCACAGCCTGCCCGCGATTGCTGCGCACCTTGGGGCGCGGGTGGTCCGTCGGCAGTTCCAGGAAAGTGGGCGCGCCCTCCAGCTTGTCCAACCAGTAACTTTGCAGGCGTGCCAACCGCTCGCCATTCATGCGCGCCCGCTCCCAATGGGCATAGTCGGCATACTGGATGGGTAGCTCAGGCAATAGCCCGGCGCTGTCCGCTTGTCCTGCGGCAAAGGCGCGATACAGTTGCGACAGCTCCTCCACCAGGATGCCCATGGACCAACCATCGGAAATAATGTGGTGCATGGTCAGGATGAAGCAATGCTCATCTGCGGCAAGCTTCAGCAACAGCGCCCGCATCAGCACTTCGCCGCGTTGCAGGTCGAACGGCGTCATCGCCTCCCGCTGTATAACGCGCGCCACTTCCTGTTCTCTGGCCGCCGGGTCGTCAGCGCTCAAGTCGTGCAGCGGCAACGCCAGTTCGACGCCGGACAGCACGATCTGCACCGGCGCGTCGCCCTCGATGCGGAACGCGCTACGCAACACCTCGTGGCGCTGCACGATCGAATTAAGTGAGTGCTCCAGAGCCTGGACGTTCAGCTTCCCGCACAGGCGCAACACAATGGGCGGCATCACGAAAGTCGCCGAATTGCCGCGATCAAGCCGATCCAGGAACCAGAAACGCTGTTGCGCGGTCGATAGCGGCAGCCCCTGCCCGCGCGGTTGCCGGGGAATCGGCGCTTCGTCCCAGGCGTTATCCAGCGCGCGCTGTTCGAGCAGCGCCACCAGCGCTTCCTTCTGCTCGCCGAGCCGCGCCAGCAACGGCTGCGTCATCACCCCCTTGGGCGCGCTGTAGCGCAAACGCCCGGCTTCGACGGACAGCCTTACATCGAGGGCTTCCAACTCGGACAACAGCAACAATGCGGCATTCATCGTAAAACCAACTCCAAATAAATTTGAAAAACAGGGGTTGCGCGCTCCCATGACAAAAAAATGCCATAGGTCATGTATCAGTCAGGCTCCGGCTTGGGAACGGGTGCGAATGTTTTGCGCACCAACCGTTCCGCGCTCCGCAGGGGAACAAGCATTCCCATACTTATGCAGCAGTTGATTTTACCTCAGAACGGAGCTGATTTCCCGGCTATTCAAGAAACGTGCGCAATATCCTGTTGGCGGTGCGCGAGGCGGGCAGCATGAGCGCTGCGCCTGATTTGTCCCGTTCCCATGCGTAGCGCTGGAATGCAGTCAACGCCGTCAGGCTGTCGGGTATGCATCAGACGCGGCTGAATCCGCAAACCGTGGCCGCGCAAGGTATACCTTGCCGGATTCGGGACGCGACGCATCCCGGGCTGCATTCCCGCATAGGGCGCATCGTTACATACAAGATCGTTACACACAAGTATCAAGCTACCGTATGGTGAATAGCGCGGCGTATCCGGCATTGTCGCTCCCTCACCACTGCGGCATTTTGACTCACGCGAAGGCGCAAAGCCGCGAATGGAAAAACAGATGAAGAATGTTGAGGAGATTTCGGCGAAGGATGGCGTCAAACGTATCGTCAACCAGCACACGAATTTCGCGTCTTCGCGTGAATCAACAGGGTTTTCTGATCATTCCCACGCTCCGGCACTCATCGTTACACACATCTTATTGTAAGAGTTTAGGTTGGGGTATGTTCATTGAGGCAAGAGCTTCCCGCGCTTCCAGAGCGATGACGAAGTCTCTCATGCGTTGCAAACCAATCCACATCGTCTTGGGACCTGGCGGTCCATCGTGTTTACGTCCAAGATATCCTCCCAAGCTGGCTATCAAGCAAACCAACTCACCTAAACGGGGTGGTTTCTGCGGCGGTAAACAACGTTTAACCACGATATATGCCGCCTGCCATTCCTGGCGATCAAAAAGCACTTCGCAATCAAGGTCTGGGCAGGCGCGTCCCAGCATCAGGGTAAACAATACCCGCCAAGCAATGATCATGTATAGTGCCAAGCATAGATTTGCCCGGTTTTTCCATGGTGAGGACTCCGCGCCAACCTTCGCTGACTGTGTGCCTCTGTAATAACAAATAAATATTGACGCCTTAATTATTTGTTATTACAATTAATCCATGTTTACGGATTATAGAATCCCCTGAATTCATCATCTGGTCTGCTCAGGTTTGGAGCGATACCGAGCGTGTTGAGTTTATCGACTGGATCGCCGATAACCGCCCTTGCGGGCGATGTTATCCCCGGTGCAGGCGGTTTGCAGGCATGGGCAAGCGTGGCGGTGCGCGGGTGATTTATTACACCCGGCTGACCAGCGGTGAGTTGGTGCTGCTGTTGGTATATGCCAAAGCCAAGTTTGACAACCTGCGACCCGAATTTTTATTGAAGTTGAAGGAGCGTTTTGATGAAAAAACCAATTGAGCAAGCGATTGATCCTGAAATGGCCGAGTTCGAGGCGGCATTGCTTCGCTCAATCGATCAGTCCAAGCGCGGAGAGGGGCGCATAACTACGCCCGAGCAGATCATGGCGCGTCGCCAGGGGCGCCCGGTGGGCAGCATCAAGGCGGCGCCGAAAGTGGCAACGACCATCCGCCTGTCGCCTGATGTATCGGCTGCTTTTCGCGCCACGGGCGCCGGCTGGCAGACGCGCATTGACGCGGCGTTGCGAGACTGGCTCAAAACCCATTCTCCAGCGTAGCCTAAGCTGGACTAGCCGGAACCGCAGAGACGCTTCAGGCGCGGAGGAATAACGAAATCTCCGCGTCTCTGCGGTAAAGCTTTTTCCGGCTTGGGTCACTTCGCCGCTACTCAGTGCTCCCCCTTGGTGCGCATCAGTCCCGCCAGCCGGTTGCCTTGTTTTTGCGGGCCGCCTTTGGGGAAGATGAGGTGCAGGTAGTGGTTGTTGCCTTTTTCCTGCCCCCATTGTTCGCGGAAATGTTTGATCATCAGCCGCACCTGGGCTTGCACTTGGTGCGCTTCGTAGTGGCTGCGCAGGAAATGGATTACTTG
>Ga0172380_10006275_pt1 | contig 13910 bp, 13 predicted proteins | sample Leawe162metaG_FD_119747 | JGI IMG/M metagenome (GOLD analysis project Ga0172380, IMG submission 119747) | Leachate microbial communities from a municipal landfill in Southern Ontario, Canada - Leachate well 162 metaG | ecosystem: Engineered > Solid waste > Landfill > Unclassified | place... | reverse complement strand
CCGGTCGGCCGGTGGGAAAGCCGTGGACGAATTCGTTGGGCGCTGGAGGCCGCCCGGCGATGAGATCGTCAGTCGCTGCAGCGTCAGGAGGAGCGAGGATCCATAAGGGTGAGTCCTGAACGGTGGTTTGCGTTGGCCATAAGATGTGGCTGCCGGCGTGAAAACTACAGCGTGATCCCGCCATCCATGATGAAATCGGCGCCGGTTGCGTAGGCGGATTCGTCGGAGGCAAGAAAGACAGCAAGGGCCGCGATCTCATCGACGGTGCCGATGCGGCCGATGGGCTGGCGGGCGACGAAGGCCTGCATCGCCTTGTGCTCGTCGCCCAACGCCCGCGCCCGCTCGTGCAGCGAGGGGGAATCGATGGTGCCGGGGCAGATGGTGTTGACCCGGATTCCCTTGCCGATGAAATCCGAAGCGACGGATTTGGAGAGGCCAATCACCGCCGCCTTGGATGCGGAATAGGCTGCCCGGTTGACCACACCCTTGAGGTTGGAGGCGACGGACGCGACGTTGACGATGCTGCCGCCGCCCCGCTCTATCATGGCGGGTAAAAAGGCTTTCATCATCAAGAATATGCCGGTGACGTTTATGTCGAACGAGCGCTGCCAGTCGGTGAGCTCGGTCTGTAGGATCGTACCTTGGTGCACCCAGCCAGCGCAGTTGAAAAGCACGTCGATGTCGCGATACATGGCCGCTAATCCGGCGATCCGGCTGGGGTCGGTGACGTCGAGCGGCGCGATATCATGCGCCCCGCCGAGCGTGCTCAGCTCCGCGTCGAGGCCGGAAAGCGACGCCGCGTCGCGGTCGGTCGCGATCACGCGGGCACCCTCGCGCGCAAAGGCCAGTGCTGTCGCGCGACCGATCCCGGCGCCCGCCGCTGTGAGAAACGCGGTCTTGCCTGCCAACCTGTTCATTCACACCTCCGAATGGACAGCGCTAGCCATACTCGATATTGCTCTTGTTCGACTAGCTGGATTTTCCGAGGGCTGGAATGGCTGAGAGTGACTGGCACGCAATCGCCACGCCACTGATTATCGGGGCTGGCTTCACATCGCCCATTGCCAGCATCGCCCCCCTCACCGGTGGCGTGTCGTCGGACATTGTGCGGATCGAGCTCGAGGACGGCACCTTGCTGTGCGCGAAGCGGGCGCTGCCGCGCCTCAAGGTGGCCAGCGTCTGGGAGGCCCCGCTAGAACGCAATCATTATGAAGTGGCCTATCTGCGGGTCGCCGCAGGCATCGTGCCCGGCACCGCCCCGAAAGTGATGGGCGAGGATCAGGCGCATGGTGTGGCACTGCTCGAATTCCTGCCGCCCGAGCAATACCGGCTATGGAAGAGCGAGCTGTTGGCGGGACGTTTCGATGCCGGTGTACCGCAATCGGTTGCTGCCGCGCTGGGCAGTATCCATGCCCGCAGCTGGGGTGACCGCGCGCTTGCCGGTGTCTTTGCGACCGACGACATGTTCGATGCGCTGCGCCTGTCGCCTTATCTGCGCACGCTCGCAGAGCACACTCCGGACCTAGCGGCGGAAATCACCGCCATCGTCGACCGGACGGCGAATAGCCGGCTGGCGCTCGTTCATGGCGATGTGAGCCCTAAGAATATTCTCGTCTCCAATGCGGACGATCATCCGGTGCTGCTGGATGCCGAATGCGCTTGGTTCGGCGATCCGGCCTTCGATGCCGCTTTCTGCATCAACCATCTCGTACTCAAGAGCTTCCACGTGCCCAAGATACGCGACCAGTTACACAGCGCCGCCACCGACTTCATGGCGGTCTGGAAGAAGGCCCTGCCGGCGAGCGAGCAGGAAGCAGCCGAAAGCCGCGCGGCCAGCCTGCTACCCTGCCTGATGCTGGCGCGGGTCGATGGAAAATCGCCGGTCGAATATCTCAGCGAGACGTCGCGAGAGGCGGTGCGGCGGGCGTCGCTGCCGCTCATCAGGCTGCCACCTCACACGATTGCGGAAGCGGTGGCGTCGCTGCGCGCCGGCCCTGGGGAGGGCGCGGCATGAGCGAGATCGAGCGCATCGTCGCGCGCGAAGTCTGGGACTCGCGCGGCCGACCCACGGTCGAGGCGGAAGTGATCCTGAAGTCGGGCGCAATGGGGCGGGCTATCGCGCCCTCTGGCGCTTCTACCGGCCGCCGCGAGGCGCTCGACAAGCGCGACGGCGGAACGCGGCTGGGGGGGCATGGTGTGAACCAGGCGCTGGCCGCTATACGCGACGAGATTGCCCCGGCCTTGCTCGGCAAGGAAGGCCGTGATCTCGCGAGGATTGACCGGCGCATGATCGACCTCGACGGCACGCCACAGAAGTCGCGGCTCGGCGGCAATGCAATCGTGGCGGTCTCGCTGGCCGCCGCGTGGGCTGGCGCTGCCGATGCGAGCCAGCCGCTCTGGGCGTTTCTGCGCCAGATGGCTGGCATGCCTGACCGGCCGCATGTGCCGCTGCCCATGATTCAGATCTTTGGGGGTGGCCGCCACGCGGTCGGCAGCGTGGATCTCCAGGACTTTCTCGTGATCTGCCCGGGCGCCAGAAGCTTTGCCGAGGCAATGGAGATGACCGCAGAAGTGTATCTGGCGGCCGGCGCCATCATGCGCAAGCGCGGCAAGATTGCGGGAATTGCCGATGAGGGCGGGTTCTGGCCGGCCTTTGCAAGCAATGAGGAGGCGATCGAGACATTGGCCGAAGCGATCGAGGCCGCGGGATATCGCGCGCCGCACGACGTGGCCATCGCGCTCGACGTGGCGGCGAGTTCGTTTGTCGTGCCCGAGGGCTACCGGCTGGCCCTCGAGCAGCGTGTCGTCGACCGCGACGAGTGGATCGCGACTCTGGCGCGCTGGTGCCGCGCCTACCCGATCGTCTCGGTGGAAGACCCGGTGCACGAAGACGACGATGCCGGTTTCGTTGCGGTGACCGCGGCTCTGGGCGATCGCATCCAGGTGGTGGGCGACGATTATCTCGCAACCAGCGCGGCTAGGATAAGTGAGGCGGGCGCCCTTGGCGCCGGTAACACGGCCTTGCTCAAAGTGAACCAATGCGGCACCGTCACCGAATTGATCGCGGCTGCGGCGGCGGCGCGCAAGGTGGGCTGGCGCACTGTGCAATCCGGCCGCTCGGGCGAAAGCGAAGATATCAGTCTCGCGCATCTGGCGGTGGGTCTTCTGTCGGACCAGATCAAGGTCGGGTCGATGGCCCGGTCCGAGCGCACCGCAAAATGGAATGAAGTCTTGCGTATTGAGGAGCAAATGCCCGCTGGGGCGCTCCGGGCCTATGCATTGCCCGGAACGACATGACGCAGCGCGGACGAAAACCGAGCAGGCTTCGCATCGAGGACGTAGCTCGCGCCGCCGGCGTGTCGCCGATCACCGTATCCCGTGCCATCGGCAATCCCGGCCGCGTCAGCGAGGCGACACGCTTCAAGGTGCTCGAGGCCGTGTCCAAGACCGGCTACGTGGTCAACACGCATGCATCGAGCCTTGCCACCGGCAAGTCGTCGCTGATCCCCGTATTCGTGTCCAATCTCCGCAACCCACATTTCGCGACGGCCTTGCAGGGCGCGTCGGACGCATTCGAGGGGAGCCGGTTCCATCTGCTGATGGCGCATACCAATTACAGCGACCGGCTCGAGCTCGAAATGCTCAACTCACTGCTGTCGTTTCAGCCCGCGGCGGCCATGTTCACCGGCATCGTGCAGTCCGAGCAGGCGCGCGAGATGCTGCGCGGCCTCGACATTCCGGTGGTCGAGATGTGGGATTTCTCACTCTCGCCGCTCGACATGCTGGTGGGTTTTTCCAACGCCGAAGGCGGCCGCCTGATGGGCGAGCATTTCGGCGCGCAGAACTTCACCTCCATCGCCTATGCCGGCCGCACCAAGGACCGGGGCGCGCAGCGGCTGAGCGGCTTCCAAGAGGAGCTGGCGCTCTACGGCAAGTCGACCGACCTGGTGCTGGCGCTCGAAGGGCCGCGCACCACGGACGATGGCGGCGCGGCGCTCGACGAGATCCTGTCGCGGAACCCCGAGATCGATGCGATCTTTTTTGCGACAGACAGCCTCGCTATCGGCGCCATCATGCGCGCCCGTGATCGTCGACTCGATGTACCTGGCCGGCTCGCGATCGCCGGCTATGGCGACCTCGATACGGCCAAGCAGATTGTGCCAGCGCTAACCACTATCCATGTCGCCTCCTACGAGATGGGGCTGAAGGCCGGACAGATGCTGCGTACCAGATTGGAAAACAAAGCCGTTTCGAGTAACATCCTGCGAACTCCGGTGTCACTGGAAGTCCGAGCCAGCACGTCGCGCCGCTAAACACGCTCCAGCACGTCTCACGCCAGACCCCGAAAAGACATTTTGACTCGGTATTTTCCTAACGGACAGCGTTGTCCATGTTGGACCTAGCCTGCGCACGCTGGTGGAGAGGACCGGGGCCGGCTGTGGCGAGAAGAGCCCCGAGCGGCTGGCGCAGGGCAATGGCTACCGCGGAGCGGAACTGGCAGACCCGGGCCCGGCACGGTCGAACTGCGCATCCCCAGGCTGAGGAAGGGCAGCGATTTTTCCAGCTTTTCTGAAGCCGAGCCGGATGGCCGAGAAGCCGCTGACCGCGGGTCATCCAGGAGCTTACATTCAGGGAATCTCGACCCGCTCGGTCCAGAGGCGAAATTGTGCATGTGGATGCCTCCCTGAGCTGAACCCATCCGAAAGCCCGGCGTCGACACGACGGCTCAAGTATAACTCCAGACACGACATCCTGAAATGCCCTACGGCACGTTGCTCAAGGAGGGGCGGGCTGAACTCCAAGCTCACACGGGCCGCCCGAGCCAGGGGGCACTTCCCCAGCGGCGAGGCCGCCACCAGGCTGCTCCATCTGATCTTGAGCCGCTCCGAGAAAGAGTGAAAAACTCTGCCCCGCGGGTGGTCAATGGCCAAGGCCCAGTTTGCCGTCATCTTCGGCGAAAGGTTCGTCAGCCAGTGACAAAACCGCCCTCGCGCACAAGATGTCCGGCAGTCTCGTTCCGGCTTCACCTCTAGCTACTGGTATGAGACAAGCGGTTGTCCACAGCAACCGCGAGGCCGCGCTCGATGAACCACATTCCCCCCAGCGAATCTCCGTCGGTCGCTATCGTTCATCCCGCGCGCTTCACCGTCGGCGAGAGCATCGTCTGGTCGGCGGGGCACGAGGCGCTGTTCTTTGTCGACATTATTGGCCGGACCATCAATGCCTTTCGCCCCGCCACGGGAGCGATCGAGAGCTGGGCGACGCCGGAATTTGCCACCTGCATCGGTCTGCGCCGGGATGGCGGCTTCATCGTCGGTCTGAACCGGCGGGTCGCGCTGTGGGAGCCGGGCGCGGCGTTCGAGACGCTGGCGGTGCCGGAGCCCGACCTGCCCGACAACCGTCTCAATGAAGGCGCAGTGGCGCCGGACGGCAGCTTCTGGGTCGGCACCATGCAGACCAATCTCGAACCGGATGGATTGCCGCGGAACCAGAGCGCCGCCAGCGGAGCCTACTACCGCATCTCTCCGCACGGCGCCGTCGAGCGGCTGACGCCGAACGCCTACGGCATCACCAATACCATGGCCTGGCTCGACGATGGGCGGTTTGTGACCGCCGACACGATCGCCAACACCTTCTACGCCTTCGACCGGGACAGCCGCGGTGGGCTGTCCGGCCGGCGCATTTTCCATACTGGTTTCCCGCGCGGGCTTCCCGACGGCTCCTGCGTCGACGCCGCCGGCCATATCTGGAACTGCCGCGTCGTCGACGGCGCTTGCCTAGTTCGCTTCGCCCCCGACGGCACGGTCGACCGGGTCGTCGAACTGCCATGCGCCTGGCCGACCAGTTGCGCCTTTGGCGGCCCGGATCTTGCGACCCTGTACATCACGTCGGCGCGCTTCACCATGAGCCCGGAGCGGCTGGCGGCCAATTTCCGCGAGGGGGCGCTGATGGCCCTTAGTGTCGGTGTGTGCGGGCGCGAGCCCAACCGCTTCGGCTAGTACCCGTCAGTGCATCCACCACCCGCCGTCGACAGTGAGGTTCTGGCCCGTGATGAATCGAGCCCTGTCACTAACCAGAAAGCAGAGTGCATTGGCCACGTCCTCGGCCGAACCGCGGAACTTCAGAGACTGGTGATCGAGCAGGAACGCCTCGTAGCTTTCGATCTGCTCGCCCCAGACCTCGGCTTCCAGCTGCGTTGGAATGGCGCCGGGTGAGATGGCGTTGACGCGGATGTTGTCCGGCCCCAACTCGCGCGCCAGCGAGCGGGTCAGCCCGAGCAAGGTGCCCTTGCTGGCGACATAGGCGGTGAAGTCCTTCCAGCCGCCGTTGAAGGTTATCGAGGTGATGTTGATGATTTGGCCCCAGCGCCGCGCCTTCATATGCGGCGCCACCGCCTGGACCAGCGCAAACGCCGCCGTGGCATTGACCGTCTGCGTCCGCTCATAGGCATCGAGATCATAGGCATCGATCGATGCCATGGGATTGACGGCGGCATTGTTGACCAGGATGTCGATGCCGTCGTGGGCGGTCGCGATCTCGCGCACCCGCTGCTGCGCCTGCCGGGGGTTGGCAAGGTCGCATACTTCGTAGACCAGATCCGCGCCCGGGGCGTTGGCCTGCACCTCGGCCACGGCGCCGGTGTCGGGCTCGACATCGAGCATAACCACCTTGGCCCCTTGGCGCGCGAGTCCGGCCGCCTCGGCCCGACCGAGCCCCCCAGCCGCGCCGGTTACTAATGCAGTGCGACCTGCATGCTCCAAACCAGGGTTCATTCATTCCACCATGCGGGTTCGTCACCACTTGACAGGTAAGGTGACAAAAGCGAATGGTCATGTCAACGAAACATGTCATACAGGTAGACGCTATATTGTCTCGCGAAGTGCGGTCTGTTTCAGCGATGACCGATAGCAGGCCGCCCCAGTCACGTGTGGCTTTGGTGACGACGGCGATCTCGGCCTATATCCGGGAAAACGCTCTCGGTCCGGGAGATATTCTGCCGAGCGAGGACTCGCTTTCCAAGGAGCTGGGCGTTTCCCGCACGGTCGTCCGGGAGGGACTCCGCTCGCTCGCTGCCATGCGTCTCATCGATGTCAATGTCGGTCGGCGGGCGCGGGTGGCGTCGCTCGACCTCAATGCCATGTCCGCCATCACCGTCCAGGGCTACGAGACCGGGCAGATATCGGTACAGCAGATCTACGACGTGCGCAGGACCATCGAGATGCGCACCGTCGCGCTTGCCGCGCTGCGCAGGAAGGCTGCGGAGGCCACCCTGATCGTCGGCTACGCCAGGGCGATGCTGGACCATATCGAGCGCCCCGATGTTGTCATGGACAACGACATCCTGTTCCACGAGGCGATCGCCGAAGCTTCTCAGAATCCGGTCTTCCGGCTGATCGTCGGCGCCTTCCGGGGCGTCACGCAGCAGACCTGGGGCGTCAGTTGGCGCAGTCGTGCCTCCGATGACCTGCGGCTGCAAAGCGTAATGAATCACAACGCCATTGCTGCCGCGATTCGAGAAGGTGATCCCAAGTGCGCCTCCGATCTGATGGCCGCGCATTTTGACAATAGCGTCGCGGCGCTCATTGCCGCCGGACTGGGCTGAGGAACAGATAGATGAAAGTGGTGGCCGTTGAGACGCTGCGTGTTGAGGAGCGCCCCAACCTGCTTTGGGTCCATGTCGTAACCGACGAGGGGCTCGTCGGGCTGGGCGAAACCTTCTATCTCGCTGAAACCGTCGAGACCTATATCCACGAATACGTGGCGCCCCGCCTGATCGGACGCGATCCGCTCGCCATCGACGCCATCTCGCGCGACCTCGTCGGCTATCTCGGGCACCGCTCCACCGGAGCCGAGGTCCGCGGCAACTCGGCCATCGACATTGCCCTCTGGGACCTGTTCGGGCGCGCGGTAAATCAGCCGATCGCGCAACTGCTCGGCGGCTTCACCCGCGACAGCATCCGCACCTACAATACCTGTGCGGGCACCGAGTATATCAAGAAGGCGACCGGCCAGGTGGTCGCCAACTATGATCTCGATCCGTCCCGCCGGGCGCCCCTCGATGACCTCAACGGGTTCATGAACCGGGCTGGCGAACTTGCCGAGGAACTGCTTTCCGAAGGCATCACCGCCATGAAGATCTGGCCGTTCGATCCGGCGGCGGAGAGGACCCGGGGCACCGATATTTCGGCTGCGGACCTGAAGCTTGCCTTGCAGCCGTTCGAGAAGATCCGCAAGGCGGTGGGCGACCGCATGGAGATCATGGTCGAGTTCCACTCGATGTGGCAGCTCCTCCCCGCCATGCGCATCGCCAAGGCGCTCGCGCCGTTTGCGACCTACTGGCACGAAGACCCGATCCGCATGGACAGCCTCGCCAGCCTCAAGCGGTACGCCGAGGTGAGTCCCGCACCCATCTGCGCGTCCGAGACCCTCGGTACGCGATGGGCCTTCCGGGATCTCCTCGAGACTGGCGCGGCGGGCGTGGTGATGCTCGACCTCTCCTGGTGCGGCGGCGTCTCGGAAGCGAGAAAGATCGCGGCGATGGCCGAGGCGTGGCACTTGCCGGTGGCGCCCCACGATTGCACTGGGCCGGTCGTCCTGACTGCTTCCACGCACCTGTCGCTCAACGCGCCGAACGCCATGGTGCAAGAGAGCGTCCGCGCCTTCCACCGGACCTGGTACCGCGACCTCGTGACTGCACTACCGCCCATCCAGAATGGCATGATCACGGTCCCCCAGGGACCGGGACTGGGGCTCGATCTTCACCCCGACATCGACCGGAACTTCACGACCCGCCGACGGCGCACCGACAAGTCGGACGTCTAGGCAAACCAACAAGGGAGAGAACTATGCGACTCGATAAAATCATTCGCCAACTCGGGAAGGGCAGCGCCTTGGCCGCTCTGGTCGGGGCCAGCCTTATGCTTGCCGCGCCAGCAGCCGTGGCCCAGGACGAACCGCTGGACGTCGTCTTCGCCCACCATTCCTCCGCCTCGAACCCGTTCTGGCAAGCCGTCAAGAAGGGCTTCGACGACGCCTGCCAGAAGCTCAGCGCCGAATGCCAGATGCTGTTCACTCAGAACGAGGGCTCGATCGAGCAGCAGGTAGCCAATATTCAGGCCGCCATGGCCCGCGGCCCCGATGCCCTCATCATCACCATCGTCGACGACCAGGCGCTTGACCAGATCGTTGCCGATGCCCGCGCCCAGGGCGTCATCGTCATTGCTTCGAACGTCGATGACACCGAAGGTGCCGATGGCAACGAACGCCAAGCCTTCATTGGGCAGGGATTCGTCGCTGCGGGCCACGCCCTCGGCAAGGCGATGGCCGAACGCTTCCCGGCGGAAGGTCCGATCAGCGCCGTCGTCGGCGTCTCGGCACCGGGTCAGAACTGGTCCGAACAGCGCGCCCAGGGCATCATGGAGTACCTCGAGGAGTACAAGGCGGCCAACCCTGATCGCGAAGTGAGCATCGAACGCCTCGATACTGGCACCGAAGGCGCCGTGGTGGCGGACCGCGTTGGCAGTTACCTGAACGCCAATCCCGACACCACGGTCTATTTCGACACCGGCCTCTGGCATGCCTATGTCGCCCGTGTGCTTGCCGATCGCGGCGTGCCGCCGGGCAAGGTTCTTCTCGGCGGTTTCGACATCGTCGCAGAAGTGCTCCAGCAGATGGAAGCCGGCTACATCCAGGTGCAGGTTGACCAGCAGCCATACATGCAGGGTTTCATGCCGGTGATGGAGGCGTATCTCGCCAAGTCGTTCGGGCTGTCGCCGGCCGACATCAATACCGGCACCGGGCTGGTGTATCCGGAAGACGTCGAAGCGATCATGCCGCTCGCCACGCAGGGCCTTCGCTAGACTGTTGTAGCTGGGCGAGGCTCCGGCCTCGCCCGGAATTTTCCGGAGTCCAGGATGAAGCGCCTCCTCAAATTATATATGGCTCGGCCGGAACTGGCAGGCATCGTGCTGCTGGTCGTGCTGCTCGGCGTCTTTCAGTTCCGGTCGGATGGGGTTTTCCTCAACCAGCAGAACATTCGCGGCGTGATGGGACTGTTGCCGGAAATGGGACTGGTCGCCATCGGGGTGACCCTGCTGATGATCTGTGGCGAATTCGACCTCTCGGTCGGCTCGGTCTTCGCGCTAATGCCGATGACACTGGCTGTTGCGATGAATGCCGGACTGCCGTTTCTGCCGGCCATGCTGCTTGGCTTTCTCGTCTGTGCCGCGATCGGCTTCGTCAACGGCTATGTCACCATCCAGTTCAATATTCCGAGCTTCATCACCACGCTCGGCATGCTGTTCATGGCGCGCTCCCTGACCGTGGTGATTTCCGGCGGCTTCCCGCCGCTGCTGTCCAGCGACATCCCCGCCGACCTGTTCACCACCTATGTTGGCCCCGGGGAACTGTTCCGGCTGTCGTTCTTCTGGTTTCTCGGGATCGCAATCCTTGCGTCGTGGCTGCTGGCGCGCACCAATTTCGGAAACTGGATCAAGGCAGTGGGCGGCTTCCAGGAGGCAGCGGCGGCGAACGGCATACCGGTGCGCCGGGTGAAGATGATCTGCTTCATCCTCTGCTCGATGCTGGCCGGGTTTGCCGGTATGATCCAGGTGTTCCGGCTCGGCTCGCCCTTGCCCTCGCTCGGTGAGGGGCTCGAACTGCAGGCGGTGGCGGCCGCCGTGATTGGCGGCACCGCGCTCACCGGCGGTATCGGCACGATTCTCGGCGGCATCGTCGGCGCCCTGCTCATTCGGGTCATCGATAACGGGCTGGTGTTGAGCCAGGTGGACGCCAACTGGTTCAAGTTCGCCGTCGGTTTCCTCACCATCTTCGCGGTCGTCGTCAACGCCGGCCTGATCGCCGTCGCGAAAAAGATCAAGGTGGGCTCATGACCGACACGCAGACGCCACTCATCTCCTGCAGGGGTATCGAGAAGTGGTATTCGGGCGTGCACGCGCTCGACCAGGTCAGCCTCGACGTCAACCGCGGTGAAGCCGTCGGGCTCGTCGGTGACAACGGCGCGGGCAAGTCTACCCTGATCAAGATTCTCTCGGGAGCCCATGCCCCCGACGGCGGCGAAATCGCCATCGAGGGCAAGCCGATCCGCATGCGCTCGACGCGCGACGCGATGAATCTCGGGATCGAAACCATCTACCAGTACAATTCGATGGTCCCCACCATGTCAATCGCGCGCAACCTCTTCATCGGCCGCGAACCGCTGAAACTGCAGTTGGGCGGTTTCGGCATCATCGACCTCAAGCGGATGAACCAGGAAAGCATCAAGGCACTGGCCAATGTTGGCCTGCATCTGCGCTCGCCAGAGGCGCCGGTAGGGGAACTGTCGGGCGGCCAGCGGCAGGGCGTTGCCATTGCCCGGGCCATGCACTTCAGGTCGAAGATCATGATCCTCGATGAACCCACGAACCACCTGAGCGTCAAGGAGACCAACAAGGTGCTCGGTTTCGTCAGCGGCCTCAAGCAACAGGGCGTGACCTCGATCTTCATCAGCCACAACATCCACCACGTCTTCGAATGCTGCGATCGCATTGTGGCCATGGCGCGTGGACAGATCGTTCTCGACAAGCCGAAATCCGCCACCTCGATGGATGCGGTTCTTGCAGTTCTCTGACGGTGAGGAAGCATAGTGGGACAGGGCGTGCTCAGGGTGTACCAGGAGGACTGGTTCCCTTTCCAGAATCTGCCGAGGGCGTTGCGGGCATTCACCGAGGCAACCGGGATCAGGACAGAGCTGGTCTGGGATACCGTCGGCGTCGGTACGATCGAACACATGTTCGACGAGATGATCCAGTCGTTCGAGTCCGACGCGCCGAGATATGATCTGATCTGTTCGGATGAAGTTATCCTGCGCGAAATGGCGAAACGTGGGCGGGCCGTCGATCTTGCCGCGCGGATGCGACGCGATGGCATCACGCTGGGCGACGTGACCGAGTCCAGCCGCCACGCTGTGACCATTGGTGATCAGGTGCTGGGGCTTCCCTGCGTGAACGTCTCCAGCATGGTACTGTACCGCCGCGACCTGCTCGACCGCTACGGCTTCCCCGTGCCGCAGAACTGGACCGAACTACGCGACATTGCCGGGACACTGCAGGCGGCGGTGCGGCGCGATGAGGATCGAGAGTTCTACGGCTTCGAAACGCGCGGCGCCGCCGGTGGCGGACATGCCGTCTGGACTATTGGGTCCTTTATCGGTTCGCATGGCGCTAGCTGGCTCAACGAGCATGGTGAGCTGGAGCCGATTGGTGATGGGCACCACGCGGCTTTCGACACCTATCTGCGCCTCCTGCGAGAGGTATCCCCCCCGGACCAGGGAGACATCAGTTTCGTCGAAATGCGGCGGGACTTCGCCTCCGGCCGCGTCGGCATGATCATGGATGTCGGCATGGAATACGCCCACGTCCTCGCGAACATCCCGGAGCTCGCGGACAAAGCCGGGGTTGCCATGGTCCCTGCTGGGCCAACCGGACGTGCACCCAATCTCTATTGCCCGCCATACGCGATCCCCATCGGCAGCGACATGAAAGACGAGGCGTGGGAGCTGGCGAAATATCTCAGCTCACCACGGCAACAGCTCGAGGACGGCACCAGGAGCAACGCCGTCGAAGCCGCCTCGCTGTCGGTGCTCTACAGCTCGGAATTCGATCACCATTTCCGCGCCGACCTTCTGGCAACGGTGCGCGCCAGCCGCGCCGTCGCGAAGGAGGAGCGGCCTTTCGACATGGGAATTGCCGCCAGCGAGGTGATTGGCGATGCGGCGCATGCGGCGCTTGTCGATGGCCATTCGACCGATGAGCTGCTGCAGCGCATCGAGAGCGGTCTTCGCGAACTGTCCGGGGGGTAGCGTGCGGTATGCCGCGGCGGTCGAACTGAACGTCGGGGTCTTGCGGCTTGCGATGATACCCGCAATGGGCGCTGCGATCGGGCGCATTGATCTGCTGTGCGACGGCTCTCCCGTTCCGCTGATGCGACCGATGCCGGCTGAATACGTCGATGATCGCTTCTCCCTCGCCTGCAACCTGCTGCTGCCGTGGGTCAACCGCATCTCCGGCGGCGGCGCCGTTCCCATCCACGGCAACGGCCTTGGCAGGTCACGGCGTGGGACGATAACGCGGTGACGCTTATGCTCCAGTCCGACGGCCCCGGCCCCTTTGCCTATACGGCGCAGGTCAGGTATCGGCGCGAGCCGCGGGGCACTGGCGGGGCGCCTCTCCGTCGAGCGCCTACGGACCTGCCGCGCCCCTACGGCTTCGGCTTCCATCCATGGTTCCAACGCACCCCCGGCGTGCTGGTGACGATGCCGAGCGACCGTGTCTGGCTCGAGGATGAGCGCTACCTGCCGACCGTACACAAGCCGATCCGCGAAGTGGGACTTCCGTACTCCGCGCCCGCTGCTCGGCGAGTGGAACAACAACGCCTTCACCGGCTAGGGCGGCAGCGCCCGGATCGACTGGCGGGACCATACCCTTGCGCTAGCTGTTTGGTCCCGGCATTTGCTGGAGCGGGTTAGCAGAGAACCGTTCGGGCTGCGAGGTCCACGCCTTGCAGATGAACTCGTAGGGCGTGAGGCCCTTGAGGGTCTTGAGCCTGCGGGCAAAATTGTAGGCTGCGACGAAGTCGGCGAGGTGTTGCCGGAGTTGGTCGTGGCTCTCGTAGTAGAAGCGCTTGACAGTCGCGTCCTTGATGGTCCGGTTCATCCTCTCGACCTGACCGTTGGTCCACGGGTGCTTTGCCTTGGTCGTTCGATGCTCGATGTCATTCGTGGCGCAAGTGTACTCGAATGCATGGGCCCGGAAGCGCTCACCGTTGGCGATGGCCTCCTTGATCAGCGGCACGGCCGAGCCTCCGGCACCAGGTGTGGTGAACTGGATTCCGTTGTCGGTGAGCACGGTGTG
>Ga0172380_10006274_pt1 | contig 13912 bp, 14 predicted proteins | sample Leawe162metaG_FD_119747 | JGI IMG/M metagenome (GOLD analysis project Ga0172380, IMG submission 119747) | Leachate microbial communities from a municipal landfill in Southern Ontario, Canada - Leachate well 162 metaG | ecosystem: Engineered > Solid waste > Landfill > Unclassified | place... | reverse complement strand
TCTCGGGGTCAAAGTGTTTTTATCGACAATGAATTCAAGCCCGTAGAATTCCTTTTTGCCGGTAATATAAGAAACCGGAATATTTTTCAGCCTTTTCTCAATAAAATTAAAATATTTATTTTTTTGATAATTCGAAAGGTTTGATTCAGGATAGGTTAAAATATGTTCGCGGCTTTTTTTCAGAGTCGTCGATAATAATATATCCGCATCCAAATCAGGGGTGCGGATATTTTTATTGCCAGATAGTATTTTAGCGCCTTCCTTTAAAGCCTGATTAATTTTCATAAGGACTTTTTAGTTTGTATCCGTAGCTTTGCTTTTTACGTCGGCATCTCGAAGGGATATTATGACATCTTCCAAGCCGCCGCTAAGAATAGTGTTCATATTACTCCATGATTTCTTGATCCTGTGGTCGGTTATCCTGTCTTGAGGAAAGTTATATGTTCTGATTTTTTCGCTTCTGTCTCCGGTGCCGATTTGGCCTTTTCTTTCGGCGGCTTCTTTGTCGTGGCGTTCTTGCTCTATTTTGGCTTTTAAGCGCGAGCGAAGAATCTGCATAGCTTTATCCTTGTTTTGGTGCTGGGATTTTTCATTCTGACAGCTCACCACGAGCCCGGAAGGAATATGGGTGATGCGCACGGCTGAATCGGTGGTGTTTACGCACTGTCCGCCCGGCCCGCTTGAAGCAAAAGTATCGATTCTTAAATCGTTCGCTTCAATCTTGATATCTATTTCCTCTGCTTCCGGCATAACGGCAACAGTAGCGGCTGAGGTATGGACGCGTCCGGCTTTTTCGGTTTCAGGAACCCTTTGCACACGATGCGTCCCGCCTTCGAATTTCATACTGCCATAGATTCCTTTACCTTTTATCTCGAATACGATTTCTTTAAAACCTCCGATTTCAGTGCGATTCGAGCTTAAAATCTTGATTTTCCATCCCTTGGTTTCCGCGAAGCGCGAGTACATCCTGAACAAATCAGCGGCGAAAAGAGCCGATTCATCGCCCCCTGTACCGGCTCTAATTTCCATGATGATATCTTTTTTATCATTGGGATCGGCCGGGTGAAGTTCGGTTTCAACATCTTCTTTCAGTTTTTTAAATTTTGATTTAAGCTCGTCAAGCTCATCTCGGGCCATTCCTATCAATTCCGAATCGGTTTCATTCTCGATTATTTCCAAATTTTGCGAGATAGCTTTTTCATATTTATCTAATTCATTGATTAATAAAATTACATCCTTGAGATCGGAATGTTTTTTCGATGTTTCCATCAATTTCTTTGAATCATTGCTTATCTCGGGATCGGATAGCTCGTCTTCAAGCTTTTTAAATTGTTTTTTTACTTCTTCGTACATATAGAGTTATAAAAAAACAGTTACTCTTAGGGCGCGATTAACAAAACCGCGCCAAAAAGAATAACTGTTTACAGAGTTATTTTTCAGCTTTTTTTACTTTTTTTGAAGTTGCCTCGGCTTTCTCGACGGCGTGCGCCGCTTTAGCCGCTCTTTTTACTTTTTTACCTTTTCTATCGGCTAATCCGGCTTTTGCCACTACTTTGGCTTCGAATTTCTCCACTCTTCTGGATGAATCGACAAGTTTCTGTTTGCCGGTATAGAATGGATGGCAGGCGCTGCAAAGCTCCGTTTTGATTTCATCTAAAGTCGATCCGGTGATAAAGGTATTTCCGCACGCGCAAATCATTTTTGCTTTAGGATTGTATTTTGGATGGATGTTTTTTTTCATTTTATTTGGCATTGGTCCCGACGCTGTGTAAAGGACGGCATCGGAGCGATTTATTATATTTTCACATGTTGATATTAACATAGAAACAAAATTTAAGCAAGATAAGCAATGTTGTCGTTTATTGCGACAACGATCGTCGATAGCAATATCGGGTTTATTTATTTAATATCAGCTAAATATTTAAAAAATAGTTGTTCAGTTTTAAAACCCTTGACAAGAGAAAAAAATAAATATATAATTATTTTACGTAAATAGATAAATAGTATTTATTAATTTACCATTTTATAAAGTTTTGGTGAAATTTTGAGTTTTGCCAATTTTTTTGCGTTAGTTTTATTAATGAGCAAAAAACAAGAAAACCAAACAATCGATTCTAAAGAATTTTTGGAAATAAAAGGTGAAGTTCTCGAGTTGATGCCGGCAGCGACTTTTAAAGTCCTGTTGGAAAATGGCCATGAGATTCTCGCGCATTTGTCCGGAAAGATGAGGATGAACAGGATAAGATTGCTGCCCGGCGATAAGGTAAAGGTGCAGATGAGCCCTTATGACTTGTCAAAAGGAAGAATAACCTATAGACTTTAATACAACATTAAACTTGATTTAAAAATATGAAAGTAAGAGCATCGGCAAAAAAAATATGCAAAGACTGCAAAATCGTTAGAAGGAAAGGACGAGTCAATGTTATTTGCAAAAATCCTAAACATAAACAACGTCAAGGATAATTATTTAATTTATAATCTTTAATCTATATGGCCGTTAGAATAGCCGGAGTAACAATTCCAAACGAAAAAAAAGTGCTTATAGCCCTAACTTATATATATGGGATAGGCGTTAAGATATCCGAAAAAATCTTGAACGATACTAAAATCAGTCCGGATACGAGAGTTAAAGATTTGAATGAAGCCGATGTTAACAAACTGCGCACAATGGTTGAAAAGCAGTACAGAGTTGAAGGCGATTTGAAACGCGACGTGATGGGCAACATAAAGAGGCTCAAGGAAATCAATTCATTCCGCGGTTCAAGACATGCCAAGGGTTTGCCGGGCAGAGGCCAGAGAACTAAGACCAACAGCAGAACGGTCAGAGGAAACAAAAGAGGCTTGGCCGGATCCGGAAGAAAAATGTCCGCTCAAAAAACTTAGCATATAAAAAGCGTTGTTAAAACGCGTATCCGATATATTTATAAAACATATTCAATTATGAGTGAAGATAACAAAACAGCTAAAAAAACTGACGAGAAAAAAATAAAGAAAGTCCCGGTGGAAGAACCGAAGAAAAAAGATGTCGAATCTGAAGAGTTTGATTTGCTGGCAGAAAAAAAAGATGCCCTCGGACTTGAGGAATTGCCGGATGATATCAAGAAAAAGCTTGAAAAAAAACAATCGGAAAAAACAGCGAAATTCAAGAATAAGAAAGTAAGGAAGAAAAAGAAGAAAGTAGCAAGAAAAATCACCGTAGGAAAAGCATTCATCAAGGCTACTTATAATAATACGATAGTAACTATCACTGATAACGAAGGCAATGTTTTATCTTGGGCATCAGCCGGTATCGCCGGATTCAAAGGGCCTAAGAAGTCAACTCCTTACGCCGCATCAATCGTGACTAGATTAGCTGTTGGAAAAGCAAGAGAAGAATACGGCTTATCAGAAGTCAGCGCGTATGTAAAAGGAGTCGGAACAGGAAGAGAGTCGGCGGTAAGAGGTTTGAATAATAATGGTTTAAATGTAACTTTAATTAAGGACATAACTCCGGTTCCTCACAACGGATGCAGGAATCGAAAACCAAGAAGAGTTTAATTGACTAAATATTTATGGCTAAGTATACAGATTCAAAATGTAAAATTTGTCGTCGAGCAGGTGAAAAGCTCATGCTTAAAGGCGATCGTTGCAATAGCGTGAAGTGCGCAATGGTTAAAAGGAATTTCCCTCCCGGTTTTCATGGACCTAAAGGCAAGAAAAGACCGACCGATTATGGCATGCAGTTGAACGAAAAACAGAAAGCGAAAAGACAGTATAACATGCTTGAAAAGCAGTTCAGATTGACTTTTGACAAAGCTTTAAGCCAGACAGGCAACACGGGAGACATCTTTTTGCAATATTTAGAAATGAGATTGGATAGCGTGATTTACAATATCGGCATCGCAAGTTCAAGATCGCAAGCCAGGCAAATGATTAATCATGGCCATTTTGAAGTTAACGGCGTCAAGACTGACATCCCTTCATTCGCTACGAAAACCGGTGATATCATAACTATATCCAAGACAAAGCAGAATGCCAAGCCTTTCAAGGGTCTGTCGGAAAAATTAGCGAAAAAAGATGTTCCGGGATGGATCAATTTGGATGCCAAGAAGATGACTGCGAAAGTATTGCATAAGCCGGATGTCAAAACTCTGAAACCGAATTTTAATATCCAGATGGTCATCGAGTATTACTCAAAATAATTAAATAAATTGTTATATTGCTATATTGTTCTATTGTTTAAAAAGCAACAGTACAACATTATAGCAATATAACATTATAGCAATATAACATAAATATGAAAATTGCTTTGCCACAAAAAATTAAATTCCAAAAGGGAAAAGAAGATAATCAGGGTGAGATTATTATCGAGCCTTGTTATCCCGGTTATGGCATAACCTTAGGTAATGCCATCCGCAGAGTTCTTCTTTCTTCACTTCCCGGAGCCGCTCCGGTCGGGGTTAAAATCAAAGGGGTTAATCATGAATTCATGACACAGCCTCATTTGAAAGAAGATATTTTGGAGTTTATTTTGAATTTGAAATTGTTGAGATTGAAAATATTCGGAAACGAACCGGTCAAATTGGAATTAGAGGTCCATGGAAAGAAAGAGATCAAAGCATCCGATATAAAAAAGAACAGCGCGGTTGAAATAATAAATAATGACTTGGTTTTGGGTTCAATCACGGATATGGCTGGAAAATTGGAAGCGGAAATTTTTGTTGACAACGGCATGGGTTATCAAACCATTGAAAGCCGCGAAGGAAAAAGCAAAGAATTAGGCTATATTGAAATGGATTCTATATTTTCTCCGGTAATTTCAACGGGCATCAACATCGAGAATGTCCGCGTTGGCAAAATGACGAACTGGGAAAAATTAGTTTTAGAGATTAAAACCGATGGAACAATGACCCCGGAAGAAGCTTTTAATGCTTCAGTGGATATATTGGTAAATCAGTTTAGCGCTTTAGTTCCTGAAAAGAAAGAAAGCAAAAAAGATAAAAAAGAAGAAGAGAAATAATAAAAAATTATGCGACATAGAGTTAAAAAAACAACCTTAGGCAGAAAAAAAGCGCCAAGAGAAGCTTTGCTTAAAAATTTGGTCTCAAGTGTTTTGATATACGAAAAAGTCAAAACCACAAAAGCAAAAGCAAAAGCGGTCAAGCCGTTAGTTGAGAAAGCGATTACTGTCGCTAAAAAAGGCGATTTGACAGCGCGCCGCAATCTGATCAGCTCATTGCCGCAGAAAATGGCTGTGAAAAAGTCGATGGAGGTTTTGGGCGACAGATATAAAGAGCGCCAAGGCGGCTATACCAGGATAATAAATCTCGGCACCAGACAAGGTGATGGCGCTGATATAGTGCAAATTGAATTAGTTTAAAAATATGGCAAAAATCGAAAGAAAATTACATAAATTTGATGCTACCAATTCGAGCGTAGGAAGATTGGCATCAGAGATCGCAATCATTCTCAGAGGAAAGAATAAGCCGGAGTTTGAACCAAACCTGGATTGCGGCGATATTGTCGAGGTTTCAGGCATCGACAAGTTAAAATTTACGGGCAAGAAGCTTGATCAGAAAAAATATTTTTCATATTCAGGCTACCCGGGCGGGCTTAAAGAAAAGAAAATGAGCGAATTGGCGATACAGAATCCTTCAGATATTTTAATAAGAGCGGTGAGAGAAATGCTTCCTCCTGTGAAGTTCAGGACCGAAATGTTGAAGAGATTAATTATAAGATAATTTTATGGAAAAAAAAGACAAGGTGAATGCCAAAGTGAACGACAGTTCAAAAGAGCAGGAATCAAAAACAACTACGGCTGCCAAAGATGTTTCACAGGCTGGAGCTAAAAAAAATGAAGAAACGGTCAAGTTATCCGGAAAATATATCGAAACTATCGGCAGAAGGAAATCTTCAACCGCCAGAACAAGGCTTTATAAAAAAGGCAAGGGTGTGATATTGGTAAATGGCGTCAAATTAAGCGATTATTTCGATTCAGACAGATCTAGCATCATCAAACAGACTTTGAAACAAGTCGGCCATCTGAGGGATTTGGATTTTTCTATCATCGTAAAGGGCGGCGGGACAAAGGGCCAGGCCGAAGCGGCCAGACACGGCATCAGCAGAGGGTTGGTAAAGATGGATGAAGAATTAAAACCTGCTTTAAAAGCCAAGGGATGGTTAAGCCGAGATGCCAGAAGGAAGGAAAGAAAGAAACCAGGTTTGAAGAAGGCTAGAAGAGCGCCGCAGTGGTCAAAGCGTTAATTTTCAAATTTCTTTTTATAAAAAAACAAAAAAAACTTTTGAAGTAATATTCAGAGGTTTTTTTGTTGGTTTTTTCATAAATAGATATTTTGTGATATAATCTATTTAAGGTTTATTAGTAAATAACATAGACTATGTTGAAAAAATTAAAAGATTTAATCTCCACTCCAAGATCGAAAAAGATATTAATCGCCGGCGCTGTCGTAATTATAGTTATTGCCGCCGCGGCGTATTTTACTTTAAAAAAAGTAAATAAACACGCGCCTAAGAAGACATATGAAGTCGCCGTTATGGTGCGAAGCCAGAATTCTTCGAATCCGGAAGAGGATGCCAGAGTATCCCTCAAGGCCGGCGATGTCCTAATGGCGAAGGAGGAGGGCAAGAGTTGGTCTTCAACGGAATTAGTCAGCTACATGATTTTAAAAATGAGCCTAACGGAGGAGGAGGCGCAAAAATTAATATCGCCAAAGGAGCGAGAACTATCAAAAGAAGAAATCGAAAAAGAGATGAATAATTTCAGGGAAGGGCGTGGAGATATTCCAGATGAGGAGGTCAAATCTTTTGAAGATGAGTTAAGACAAAGAAAAGAAACAGTAGTGATGAGGCAGTATCAGATTGATATGGAGAAAAATTTTCCAAATTTTAAAGCGAACGATCTGCTATCCGGCCAGCCTTATCAGGATAAAGTTTATGACTGGAGCATAGTTAAAAAGAAATAAGCTTTATTTCCGCCTGTTTTGACTTTTGAATGGTTTTTGTGTATGATAAAATCTGATAACGTCTAAAATTAAAAATATGTCATTAGATAAAAAAGATTTATCAGAAATAAGTAAACTGATAGATAAGAAATTTGATAAATTTGAAAAGAAAATCGATAAAAAATTCGATGAATTCGCTATTGTGGTTAGCGATGGTTTTGCTCAGGTTGACGAACGTTTCGCTCAGGTTGACGAACGCTTTGCGCAAGTTGACGAACGCTTTGCTCAGGTTGACGAACGCTTCGTGCAGATAGAAGGACAGCTCGTCGATATTAAGCAGGATTTGAGCGCGGTGAGATTTGATGTTTCCATGTTAAAAGACAGGATGGACAAGCTCGAGGAAAGGGTCGAGAGGATAGAAAAGATGATTAGCAGGAATATCGAAACGGAAAATGAAGATATTCTAGCTTTGAATAAGGAAGTTGAGAAAATGAAAAAGAAGATTTCTATTCTTGAGATGAAAATTGAGAAGATAAAAATGCTTAAATAATCATTTTGTGTTTTTCGAATTGAAAACAAAAAGAGGATAATCCATCCTCTTTTTTTTGTAATGAAAAAATGTTATAATATACTCAGTTGTGAATAATTAATTCGCCTTAATTTCGCTTAATGAGCGTAATAAATAATCCCCAAAGCTTAGTTAAAAAAGCCTGGTTTTACTTATGTAGAAGCAGGAGTTTTTTAATATTTTCATTTTTTGTTTTTTGCATCATTTTTTTTGGCGTTTCTATGCCCGTGCAAGCCGCCACCGAATTCGTTTCCATTATTGACACCGGCGGAACATACGACACAACAGGCACAGGCGATTTTGATAATTTAAGCGAATGGGAAAGCACGATCCAGGCGGATATTTCTGCTACTACCACCACTAAAGTATTTTCATACTCTTCTGCTTCCGGCACTATTCCTAATTTGGCAACGGTTGTCGGTGAAACATCCGGCGCTACTGCCACTTCCACTTTTGTCACATCAACCACCACCACTTCGCAAATCCTTCTCACAAACATAGTCGGCACTTTCCAATCCGGCGAAACCGTTTACATAGAGGTCATCGCAACCAGTTCATACTATGTTGTTATTTCGGATGCCGGTGACAGCGCGATTGCAGTGGCTACGTGCCGAAGCTCCGACGGTTCAGCGGATGTTACAGCGGTAACGATTGACGGCTGGACAACTTCGGCGACCAACTACATCAAAGTCTGGACCGACCCAAGTGAGAATTATCGGCATAGTGGGAAATGGGATGAGGGGAAGTATCGGTTGGAGGTGGTAGAAGGGAGCGGAATTATAAACAATGACTTTTGGATTAAAATTGAAGGGCTTCAGATAAAAATAATTAGAAGTGGCACTAATCCTATGTTTGGTATTTCTCAAGTGGGTGGCTCGGGAAGTACGAATTATTTTTCCAATAATATCATTTGGGGGGTTATTTCAGGAACAGGTACTCATAGAGGTATTCATATTGATTCCGCGACTGGTATTGCGAATATATATAATAATATTATTTATGGTTTTAATAAAAATAATTGTGCTGCTATCAATGGTGGATCAAACACTCAATATATATATAATAATACCGTTTTTGGAAATGTAATTGGGATAAATGGCGATAGTTCTGTAATTTTGAAAAATAATCTTTCTTATAATAATACTATTGACTATTCCGGTACTTTTAATTCTTCTTCAACTAACAATCTTTCCTCCGATGCCACTGCTCCGCCGTATAATACGTATTACACAAATGCCACTGTCCATTTTGCCGACGAAGCTAATGATGATTTTCATCTGGACTCCGCCGATACTGCCGCGCGTAATCAAGGAATAATTCTCTACGATTCCGGTGATGATGCTAATTTGAATTTTACTACTGATGTTGACAATAACTCTCGCTTAGACAGCGCCGGCACTTGGGATATTGGGGCGGATGAGGTGATTACGAAAGTTTATCGCTCGGTTGGGCCAAGTGCCACGACAGCGATTGCCACCGGCGCCACGTATGGAAATGTGGAAATTAAACCCGCATATCTTGCCGGTTCAACGACGACTATCACTGATTATGTCGCCAGTTTTTGGTCGGATTTGCCGACTAATGTTGGGGTGGGGGATGCGCTTCAATATGACGATGATGACAATGGAACAATTGATGCCAGTGATTCAATCGTTTTTATTACCAAAAGAATTGACGCGTCGCATTTCTCAGTCCGTACAACCAGCGGAACTGCGCCCGCCTCAACGCTGGCGCCGGATTCTGATTGGTCGATTTTTCGCGCATACTCATCGCTTTTCAACGCCGAAGCCGGAACAGAAAACACCGGCATTGACGCGGATTTGGTGAATTTTGATACTTGGGCGAATGGGAAGAATATCGCGACTTCTCAAGAGCAGTGGAATATTGCGGCGTATGCCAATGGGACGACTGCGGATACGGTGGCGGTTTCGATTAATACTTGGACAACTTCGGCGGATTCATATATTAAAATTTATACGCCGACAAGAGAAGATGAGGTGGGTGTAACGCAGAGGCATAGCGGGGTTTGGGATGATAGTAAATATAAAATTATCATTAATGATGATGGACCAATAGCTGATAATGAAGAATATTTCAGAGTAGAAGGGCTACAAGTAAGAATAACTGGTGCAACGTATAATAGAATCGGTATTAACATCAATTTTATTACAGTAGTAAATGATATTCGGGTGAGTAATAATATTATTGATGGACAAGGAAGCACGTATTCAATCGGAATATTTTCAGCTGATACGGATACTCGCTTTAAAATTTGGAATAATTTTGTTTATGATTGTAATGCAAGTTTTTTTGGCGCAATCAGAGTTGACAGCTTGTACACGAGCTATGTTTATAATAATACGATAATAAATTCAGGGGTTGGAATTAATAGTGGTGGAAATGCGGTGGTGGCGAAAAATAATGCAGTTAAGGGTTGTGGAAATACTAATAGTTATACCGGCACTTTTGCTACCGGCACGGATTACAATTCCACCGATGGAACGGATAACATCGGAACCGGAAGCAATAATCGCATTTCTCAAACCTTTTCTTTCGCCGACGAAACTAATAAAGATTTTCGCCTCGCTCCTGGTGACACTGGCGCGCGCAATTTTGGCGCCGACCTTTCCAACGACCCATACATCCCTTTCAACACCGACATCACTTCAACTTGCCTGCGCAAAGACAAACAATCTCGCGTATCAAACGGCGGAGATGATTTGTGTTATACTCGTCCGCGTGGAGCGAGTTGGGATATCGGCGCGCACGAATTGATTACGAAAATTTATCGCTCTGTGGCGCCGGATGCGGATGGGAATATGGCGGCGATTGATGATGACAACTCGCAAGCCGACACCCTTACTATCGCCACCAGCGGAACAGCGACTTTTGAAGTGGCGGTTACCGATATTGTCGGAGTGGGCGACGCGCTGGTTTGGGATGATGACGATGACAATGATTTGGATTCGTCCGACACGATTCTTTTCATCCACGGCCGCACCGATTCAACCCACTACACAGTGAGAACAGAATCCGGCGCTTTGCCAACCGCCGGCACAACCGCCAATGATAAATGGGCGATTTACCGCGCATATACTTCACTATCCCTTGCCGAAGCCGGCACGAAAAATACAGCTATCCCGATTTCGTTTACGGGAGGCAATCGAGATATTGCGACCAATTCCGAGCAGTGGAATATTGCTTGTTATGCGAATGGGACAGAAGCGGATACGACGGCAGTGACGATTTCTGGTTGGACGACTGCGGTGCAGAATTATATTAAAGTTTATACACCATATTTGACTAGTGAAGTTGGAGTTAGCCAGAGGCATCAAGGGAAATGGGATGACGCAAGGTATAAGCTGGAGGTTACGGATGCAAACGCTTTGTATATTCTTGACAATTATGTAAGAGTGGATGGTTTACAAATTACATCATTATCTCCTACAGCAAACGAAAGATATCCTATATACGCCAGATGGCTTACGGCGAATAATAATGAAATACAAATTAGCAATTCCTTAATTAAAGGACATAATAATGCAACATACTGGCAGTATGGGATAAATTTTGGTGCTAATGTCAAAGGAAAAATTTGGAATAATGTTATATATAACATAGGAAATATCACGAATGATGTTTGTATATATGTGTCTAGCACGGGAACTTATGTTTATAATAATACTTGTATTGACGGATTATGGGGCATATTGGTTTACGGATCAGTTGTTAAAAACAATATAGTGCAGGGAAGCGACGGTAATGCTTATGGTGGCACTTTTACTTCTTCGGATTATAATCTTTCAGATGATGTGACTAATACCGGCGGTGCGCACGATAAAATTTCTCAAATTGTCTTTTTCGTCGACGAAACCAACGATGATTTCCATTTGTTGCCATCTGATACTGGCGCGCGAAATTATGGCGTTGATTTGTCGCAGGATTATTGGTTACCGATAACGAATGATGTGGATGGACAATCCCGAAATTCAAAATTCAAAATTCAAAATTCAAAATTCGATTATGATATCGGCGCTGATGAATCCGCCACCCCGATTTACCGTTCCATCGCTCCGTCAATGTCCACCTATCTTGACCGCGGGGTGGATGAATCCGGAACTGACCTGACTATTTCCGGCACGACAATGACTTTGGAAAATGCCGCCCCAGATAATGTCGGAGTAGGCGACGCCATTCAATATGACAGCGACGGCAATTCATCCATTGACGCCATCGCCTTCATTTCTGCCCGCGCCTCGTCAACATCATTCACCGTCCAATCCCGCGACGGAGCAAATCCCGTTGCTGTCACCAATGACCAGGACTGGCAAATCTTCCGCGCCTACACCACGCTGGACAACGCCGAAGGTGGAGTGGAAAATATCACAAACATTGACGACGACGTGGATGATTTTGACATTTCCGTGAGCCGCAACGACGGCAAAGATATTTATGCATCCAACGAACAATGGAATATCGCGGCGTATGCCAACGGGACGACCGCGGATACGGTAACAATGACGATTAATAGTTGGACAACTTACCCGACGAATTATATTAGAATATATACTCCGGTTTCTGTGAGTGAAGTGGGGGTGAGTCAGAGACATCAAGGGGTTTGGGATGATTCTAAATTTAAGATAGAATATAGCGCGCCAAGTCAAAGTCATGCTGTTTTGAATTTAACGAACGCTGGTTATGTCAGGGTGGATGGATTGCAAATATCAACTGATAATAACGGATATAGCGGAATCGGAGGCATTATTCATGGTACTGGCGACATCATGTATATTTCAAACAATATTATTAAAAGTATCAGCCAGGGTTTAGGGGATACCGAATACGGCATTTCCGGTTCAAATACAGCAGGAGGAAATTACTCTTATGATATTCGTATTTGGAATAATATAATCTATGATTTTGAGTCATCAACTAGCCGCGGGATATATGTTTATTACAATTCCGGCCCTACCGTTTATAATAATACGATTTACAATTGTCAAACCGGAATGGGCGGAAATTTCGGCGCTTTTCTTGCCAAGAATAATATCGTGTCCGGCAGTCTGACGGCGGATTATGAAAATGCCGATTTTCGCACAGGCTCAACCAATAATCTCTCGTCCGATGGAACAGCTGATGATGATCCTGATATGGCCAATTCAATTATTGATGCCACCGTCGCCTTCGCCGACGCCGTCAACTCCGACTTCCACCTCGCTTCCACCGACACCAGCGCTCGCAATGCCGGGGCGGATTTGAGTGCGGACGCGAACCTTGCTTTTTCAACAGACATTGACGGACACACTCGCAGTACCACAACCCATTCGGGATTGTGGGATATCGGCGCGGATGAATCTGCTACGCCGATATATTTCGCTGTCGGGCAGAATACAACCAGCCACGAAACCGGCGCCGGAACGGTTGCGATATCTTCCGGCATTGCCACTTTCAGTGTGGCGCAAACCGCGACCAATATGGGCGTCGGCGATGCTGTTGTTGCCGGCGGAAATACTTATTACATCACAGGAAAAACTTCTACATTAATTGGGACAGTTAAAACCGCCACCGGAACGATTCCCGCCGATATCGCCGCCACCGACGTAACATCCGTTTCGCACGCTTTCGCCTCGCTCTCCCTTGCCGAAGCCGGCGCAAGCGGAGCAAGCTACCTCAACACCGCCGACCTTTGGGCGAACAATTTCCAACTCAACATTCCATGCTATTACGACTCCGGCCCCGACACGACTGCCGTAACGATTGACGGCTACACGACCGGCGTGCCAAATTATATCAAGATTTATACGCCGAATAATACAACAACTGAAGCGAACAATTCCCAGAGGCATCAGGGGAAGTGGGATGATGGGAAATATCAAATCGTAAGAACCGCAAGTCCTTCAGCGACTGTGTTTAATGTAGATTTATCTAATGTTATTTTTGATGGCTTGCAAATCGGTATGGCAGGTGATGCCGGCATATGGGATTCTTTTGCGATAAGTCTGGATCCCAATTCAACAAGAATAAAAATATACAATTCTATTTTAAATGATGAATCAACCCGGACAACGGGTTTACATCGAGGAATAGTACAAGAATCAGCTGATGCCAGCATTGACGTAAAAATAGCAAATAATATCATTTCAAATTTTACTAGTACGGCCATAAGCACAAATGGTAGTCCGTTATTTGTTGCTTACAATAATACTGCATTTAATTGTGGTACTGGATTTTATACTTTCCTTGAAGCACGCAGAGCGATATTCAAAAATAATATTGCGCAAAATTGCACAAATGGTTTTGATGGCAGTCAAAATTCTTTATCCGACTACAACATCTCCGACCTCGCCTCTGACGCACCATCCCCAAGCTATCGCACAAATTTAGCGACAGAAGTTTCCTTCAT
>Ga0172380_10006273_pt1 | contig 13915 bp, 15 predicted proteins | sample Leawe162metaG_FD_119747 | JGI IMG/M metagenome (GOLD analysis project Ga0172380, IMG submission 119747) | Leachate microbial communities from a municipal landfill in Southern Ontario, Canada - Leachate well 162 metaG | ecosystem: Engineered > Solid waste > Landfill > Unclassified | place... | reverse complement strand
GGGCTGGCTCGACACCGCTGCGCCGGCGCTGTCGCAGGCCCTGACCCATGCCGCCTCGCCGCTGACCTGGGGCGTCCAGCCGGTGTTCGGCTCGCTCTTCGGCCTGATCCTCTTCGGCGTCGTGCTGCTGATGCTGCGTCGCGGCTTCGGCCAGGTCCTGCACCTGTGGATGGTCTGGGTCGTGCTCCTGGGCTTCGGCACCCTCGCCTGGGGCCGGGCCGGGGCCGACGGCAGCGTGCTGGAGGCCTGCCTGCGCGGTCCGTTCCTCCTCGCCCTGGCTGCCGGCATCGTCACCCACCTGCGCAAGGCTGATCCGCTCGAGGGCGGCGACCGCATCGCCTTCATCGGCTGGATGTGCATCCTCGCCGGGGCCGTCTTCGTCCTGCTGACCAAGGTGTGGCCGGCGCCCACCGGCGCCTTCGCCACCGCCCAGCCGGCGTGGCTCGGCCACAGCAAGCTGGTCATCCCGGCGGTCATCCTCTGGGGCTTCCCGTGGATCGGCACGGTCGGCGTGCTCATCTACCTCGCCGGCCTGCAGAACATCTCCAAGGAGGTCTACGAGGCCGCCGACCTCGATGGGGTCGGCTTCTGGGGCAAGATCTTCCGCATCGAGGTGCCGCTGATCCTCACCCAGATCCGCATCAACCTGATCTTCCTGACCATCGGCACGCTCAACGAATACGCCTTCTTCCTCATCCTCCTCGGCCCCTCCGGCGGCCCCGACAACGCCGGTCTGACCCCCGGCCTGTACATGTACCAGCAGGCCTTCATCGGCAGCCAGTTCGGCTACGCCTGCGCCCTCGGCATGGTCATGTTCACGCTGATCCTCTTCCTGACCATCATCTACCAGCGCCACCTCAAGGTCGCCAAATGAGCGCGAGCCATCAGACCCTGCAGAAGCGCAAGGAGATGCTCAAGCACCTCCTGCTGTGCACCGTCCTGTTCTTCAGCTTCGTGCCGTTCGTCATGATGTTCGCGATCAGCCTGAAGACCAACGACCAGTTCGTCGTCAACCCGTGGTTCTTCGACCTGCCGACGCAGTGGCAGCTCGGCAACTGGGCGATCGGCTGGGCGACGGTGAAGAACTACATCACCAACTCGATCGTCGTCGCGGTCGGTGCCGTCATCCTCACCCTCGGCATCGCCCTGCCGACCAGCTACGTCGTCGCGCGCTACCGCTTCAAGGGTCGCGAGGTGGTCTACTACGGCTTCATGATGACGATGTTCCTGCCGGGCGGTGCCGCCGCCCTCGTCACCACCTTCAACCTGATCAGCACCATGGGCCTGGTGAACAACCTGCTGGCGCTGGTCCTGCTCTCCGGCTTCGGCGGCCAGGTCGGGGCGGTGTTCATCCTGCGGCAGTTCATCGAGGAGATCCCCAAGGAGCTGTTCGAGTCGGCCGACATGGACGGGGCCGGGCACATCCGCCAGATGTTCACCATCATGCTGCCGCTGGCCGCGCCGATCATCGGCACGGTCGCGATCACCAATTTCATCGGCGCATGGAACGACCTGATCATGCCGCTGATCCTCCTGCGCGACAACGAGCTGCTGACCATCCCGGTCGGCCTGATGCGCCTCGACGGCGAGTACGTCAAGATGTGGGGCCCGATGATGGCGGCCTTCTCGATCTCCTCGATCCCGCTGGTCGTCCTCTTCCTCTTCACCATCCGTTTCTTCGTCCGCGGCCTCACCGCGGGCGCGGTCAAGGGCTGACACATGGCTGCCATCGACATCGACAAGCTGGTCAAGACCTACGACAACGGCTACACCGCCGTCAAAGGCGTCGACCTCAGGATCCAGGACAAGGAGTTCATGGTCCTGGTCGGCCCCTCGGGCTGCGGCAAGACCACCACCCTGCGCATGATCGCCGGGCTGGAGGACATCACCCAGGGCGAGATCCGCATCGACGGCCGGCGCATCAACGAGACGGCGCCGAAGAGCCGCGACATCGCCATGGTCTTCCAGAGCTACGCCCTGTACCCGCACATGACGGTGTACGACAACATGGCCTTCGCGCTCAAGCTGCGCGGCGAGCCCAAGCCGGAGATCCACGCCAAGGTCATGGAGGTCAGCCGCATGCTCGGCCTCGACAGCCACCTCGGCAACCTGCCCAAGGCCCTCTCCGGCGGCCAGCGCCAGCGCGTCGCCCTCGGCCGCGCCATCGTGCGCAAACCCAAGGCCTACCTCTTCGACGAGCCGCTCTCCAACCTCGACGCCAAGCTGCGCGCGACCATGCGCTACGAGCTGAAGACGATGCAGCAGCGCCTGGCGACCACTGCCGTCTACGTCACCCACGACCAGATCGAGGCGATGACCCTCGGCGACCGCATCACCGTCATGAGCGTCGGCGAGATCCAGCAGGTCGCCGCCCCGACCGTGCTCTACGACTCGCCGTTCAACCGCTTCGTCGCCGGCTTCATCGGCACGCCGGCGATGAACTTCCTCGGCGGCCGCCTGCTCGCCGAGGGCGGGGCGATGCGCTTCCGCATGGACAACGGCGCGCAGGTCCGCCTGGGCATGGCCGAGCAGGGCGAACTGCAGGCCAACGCCGGCAAGCCGACCGTGCTCGGCATCCGTCCCGAGCACCTGCATCCGCCCGGCCACGGCCCGGCCGACAGCGACGCGGTGTCGATGAAGGTCGACGTCGTCGAGCACATGGGCGACCACCAGTACGTCTACCTCAAGGTCCAGGGCCTCGACGAGGCGGTGATCATGAAGGCCCCGCCCGAGGTGCGCTTCGCCCGCGACGAGGTCGTGCCCGTCCACCTCGACACCCGCCGCGGCCACGTCTTCGCCGACACCTCCGAGCACGCGCGCAACCTGACCCTGCCCAAGGGCTTCCAGCAGCAGCAGTGATACCCGTCGCGCCGGTCATCTACGAGCACGCCGCGCGCTGCGCCGGCCTGACCCCGTGGGCGGCCTCGCGCGATGCCGCCGCCCTGGCCGACGCGCACCTCGCGGCCTGGCGCATCTACCGGCACACCCCGGTGACGCTGGGCATCGACCTCTACAATCCCGAACCGGAGGCCTTCGGCGCCAGCGTCGGCGAGCCGAGCGGCTCGACCGTGCCGGTGATCGGGCAGCATCCCCTCGCCGATGCCGCTGGACTGGCGGCGCTGCCGCCGCTCGATCCGCAGCGTGCCGGCCGACTGCCGCTGATCCTCGCCGCCATCGCGCGCCTGCGCGCAGCCCTGCCTGCCGAGGTCGCGATCAGCGTGCCGGTGCAGGGCCCCGTCTCATGCGCCGCGGGACTGCTCAGCATGGAACGGCTGGTGATGGCCGCCCAGGACGATCCCGAGGCGCTCGCCGCCGGGCTGCAGCACCTCGCCACGGCGCTGTCGCCATGGATCCGCGCCATCGCCGCCAGCGGCGCCGGCGTCACCGTCTTCGACAGCGCCGCCGCTCCGCCGATGCTCTCGCCGCGGCTGTTCCGCCGCGTCGCTGCGGCACCGCTCGCCGCCGTCGTCGCCTGCGCCGCGCAGACGGTCGGCCGACCCCCCTTCCTGGTGGTCGGTGGCGACATCACGCCGATCGCCGCCGACCTCGCCGCCACCGGCTGCGGCGGCATGATCGTCCCGGCCGAGACCGACCAGGCGCGTTGCCTGGCGGCGCTCGCCGCGCATCCGCGGCTGCGGCTGCGCCTCAATCTGCCGGTCGGCGTGGTGGTCGGCGACGATCCGGTGGCCTACGCCGCGGCCATCGAGCGGGCCCGCGCCCTTGCCGCCACTCGGCCCGGCTGCGTCATCGGCAGCGGCGTGCTGCCGTGGGATGCTGATCCGCGCACCATCGCGGCGAGGCTGTCGCAGTTTTGACCCCAGGCGCCTCCGCCGAGGCCACCGGCATCATTTCCCGTCGACCGGCCTGTCCGCCTCGGTCACATGGTTGACCAGGCGGAAGTTCTCGGTCTTCACCACCCGGCGCGGAGGCGCGATCACGCTGATATTCACGACGTAGCGCAACTCGTACTTCCGTTCCCGCTGGTCGACGACATGGCGCTGCATGTCCACGCTCCCCTTCACCAGGAAGTCGTATGGCTCCGCAGCGTCGACGACGAAGGCACCCTGCTCCATCAACCTGCCGCGCAGGATGCTCAGGGGCGTCTTCATCGAAACCGCCCTCCCCTCGCAGCGTGAGACGAATGGGACTATCGCGACCCGCTTGTGGGCGACCTGCAGGCCCTGGGCGAACTCGGAGAACTTGCTTCCCAACCATTCGTATTGGTCGCTGGTCGGATCCCATGTCCTGCCGTACCTGACCGTTGGATCGGTCCTCGCCTGATCGCACGAGGCGGCGAGCAATCCGATGATGGACAGCAGCAGGATGCGTTTCATGGGCCCGTGATCCGTGCGGGTGATTCGATGGCGTACGCGGTATGCGTCAAGGAGAGGTCGTCGAGGATGCCTGATCAGGCGACTCCGGCCTGACGCAGCACGTCGGCGGGAATCTGTCGAATCGCCCCTTCGCTTCCCCGGGTCGCCATCGTCCAGACATCGCTGTCCTCCAGCTTCCTGCCAGCGAACCAGTTGCTGTTCAGCATGAGGTCGAAGGCGTACACCTCGATCCCGCCGGTGTATTTCGTGGGGATCTTCCGTCTCCGTCCCTCGACGTATCCCTCATCCTCGATCCATGAAAGATCGTTCTTCTCCACGCTGGGCCCCTCCCCCATCTGCGCCCCCATCAACGTGGCCAGCAGGTCCGTCGCCATGTCATCGGTGAACTTGCTGTCGAACGAACCGATGACCAGGGCCGGCGCTATGACACCAGCGCCATCCCTGAGCTGGGCATTGCTCATGTAGATGCACGCCTTCATCGGCAGGCCGGTCGAGGCGACCTTCAATTCATCGAGGAATAGCGCATTGATCCGCCGGTGCTTGAGGATGCCCGAGATGATGATCCCGAGTCCGAGCGGTATGGCCAACGGATAGATCAGGAACCAGAAGGACAGGACGTAGCGTTTCCACGGTTTCGGGTGCATGCGTTTCCATTCCGCGACGAACCTCCTGTCGTTGACATATTCTCCGTAGGCGATCCTGATCTTGTCGTAGTCCATCGTGGCGGGCGATTGGAATGCAGGGGAGTGGTGGATCAAGATGGGAACGATGGCGATGTGCGGCATTTCCCATGCATCCCCCCCTGTGCCGCGACGATCGGAACGCGTCGCAACGATCCCGTCACGGACCCTGCCGGCACCGCCTGGTCAGGTCGATTCCAACCGCAGATTGAAGCGTGGCAACGATTTCGCCTCTTGCGTGATGATGATCGATGAGGTCAGACGGTTGAGAATGCGCCTGACACGGGCGATCGGATGATCGGGGAATTCCTGATCGAATTGTACGTCGAGATAATCTTCAGGCTTTATGCCGCGATTTGCCAGTATCGCTTCCTTGAGGCCGCCATTTTCAGCCCCTTCGCATTGGCATTTGAAGACGAAACTGAATTCCTCGAAGGGGACATGTATGGACCCGACGAACGTTTTCCGCAATGCCCCAAGCGGAACCGAGTAGGATGACACGATCGATTGACAGCCATTTATCGTCACTATCGCACAATCTATCATCGTGCCATTTGATCCTTCGAGGAATCCCTGGAAATAGTGCTTATAGTTCTTGAATACCGTGTTGGTGCGCGGCAGATCAGGAGGCAGCTCGATCAGATACAATCCGAGTTCGTCGGTCTCATGCACGTGCCAGAGGCGCTTCTTCCCCTTTTGCGATTCCCCATCATACCGAAAACCCGTGGAATCGAAGCGGACATCCGTAAGCGATGGCTTATATCTAGGCTCTTCATCGGAAGTCGTCATGTCGGCCTAACGACGAAGGCCAGCGGACCGATGGCCGACTGGCGTGGTTGGGAGATCCCTCGGATGGGATGATTGGATGTCTGGGGAATAGAGGGTCAAGAAGCGAGCAGTGGGACCATTTCCCCATGATCAGCCTCATCACCAGATTCCGCTGGGGAAACCCTCAAAGAACGGTCACAAGCCGGTTTCCGGCCGGTCAGCCCATGCGTGTGCCGACATAATACGCCAACGGGAGAAACAGGATCAGCGATAGCATGACGCTCATCATCCAATACCTGAGCATCTCAATGGTCAATTTATAAGACCCGAGATCCGCCCCTTTCCGCAATATGCGCAATCGCCATGTCGGAAACCATGTGAAACGCAGCTCGATGCGATCGTCCGCATGGTCGATGAAGATCGTTTCGCGCATCTGGTTCAGCGACCAGACCCTGCCGAGATATACCGCATCCAACCAATAGAAGGAATGCATGGTCAATGGACGGATGATGACTTTCAGGTTGCCCAATCCCGCCACCTGCGCCTCTATATTGATATCCAGAGGCCACCACCTGTAGCGACCGCCAATGACTTTCGGGCTATGCATTTCTGCCTACGATGGTCGTGAAGCCGCCGCGGGCCATTCTCGTGAAGTCGAAGGGCAGGTCGTTCGGATCGCACATGGCGGCGAGGCGCGGATCGGCGAAGATCTTCTTGTTGGCCGCGTCGCGGTGACGACGCGATTTGAAGACGACATAGGCGAAGATGACGACTTCATTGGGTTTTGCCTTCGCCAGTTTCGGGAAAGCGACCATTCCTGGCGCATCCATGTCGTCACCCACGCACTCGCGGTATTCGAGCGCGCCGTGGTCCAGCCACACCTTGCTCGCCTTGGCGGCCATTTTCCTGTAGGCGGCAAGCTTGCTTTTGCGAACCAAGAGGACGAACCCATCAATGTATTGGCTCATTGCGTATTTTGAGTTCGGAGGTTAGGTGATGCGGAGTGGTACATATCAGCTCGCTTTGAGGCAAGCGACCGTCAACGACAAAGCTCTGTGGGCCCATGGCCGACTGGCGTGGGTTGGAACGTCATCGTGGAGGGCGATTGGAATACTGGGGAGTGGAGCGTCAAGATCCGAGCGGTGCCCAAGTGCCTTGGAACCAGGTTCATCACTCGATTTCTCCGCGACTTCTCGACCGGAACGGACCCGGCAAGAGCACGTCACGGGTTCCGCTGCATCGACTGTTTGGATGCCCCCTCTTGCAGCGTTCGCAGCAGCTCAACCATGCTCTCCCATCGTTCTACGGTCTGCCTTCGCACCTTCGGGTCAGACAGTTCGCCATGTGGCAGATCATATCCAGGATCGGAGAACCGCTTGACTCTATTCTGGGCCAGTTCGATTGGCGTTTCACCGGAGCGATCCCGATTGGTCATTACGGCACCATGTTCCACAAGGATTCGGACTTTGTCCTCCATGCCATTGTTGACCGCCATATTCAAGGCGTACCAACCCTCTGGTGCATATCGCACATTCGGGTTGGCGCGGTTCTCAAGCAGAAATGTAAGCATCTCGGTAGATGCGGCTGTATAGCGAGATGTACAAGCCATGATCAGGGGAAACTCACCTTCAGCCCTGGGATTGATAGGGTATCCAGCCGATATGATATGCTTTGCCACCTCGTTGTGCCCATTGAGGATCGCCCACACAACGGCAGTATTCCCTTTATCATCAACTGCGAATATCGCTCTCTTGTCTGAGTCGATCGACGCAGCGACTCCAGCGAGATCTCCGTTCTTGGCAAACGATATGATGTCAGCCCTGCCGCCCTGTCCCGAATCAGAACAGGCAATCAGCAAAACCATCAGGATGACAACCGTAATTTCGTTCATCGCATGTGGCATCCAACGACAAAGGCCAGCGGGACCGTAGCCGGCTGGCGTAGGCGAGCTGTTCATGGGTGAGGATGATTGGTCAGCCGAAGCATGCCCCATCCCTCATCAGATAAGCGTAATGCAAAACCCTTCGCACATGCGGTCCATCTACCTTTCCAGATGCATGCAACAACATCGGTGACATCAATAGCGCATCTCCTGCTGACTGGGTAACGACCATTTCGTCTTGATGGGCATCGTTGCGTCCATCATCGACATGGGATCGAGGAATGACCCTGAGTGGTCCATGGTTTGCCGGGATCGCATCCAATGCCACCCTGACCGCCACGATTCTTCTCAATAACGTGGCGGAGAATCGCCCGAATTGCACCCCCTCCTTCATACACACATCTGATATCTCGCCGAGGTCGACATCAGATTGCACCATGAAGAATTCATCCCTGTGAAAGGGGACCATCCAATTCTCTGTTTCGCTCTTTGTGAAATAGTGACACGACAGGCACCTATTACCTTTGAACCACTCCAACGAGGATTCCAATCGACTCGCGACGATTGATGAATATATGTGGACGACAGGATTGGAAAGCGCCAACCTCGTGCTTTGCGTAAAACCACCTGCAACAGCGGTTCTCAGCTCATCTAGCTCCACTGAATCAAGCAGCTTCGGCTTGACATAAAATCCTTCGTTTCTGTCACACGACAAACGACAAAGTCCAATGGGACCGCAGTAGACTGACGTGGAATGGAGGGCCATGGTTGATGGTGATTGAAAAGCTGGGAAGTGGAGCGTCAAGAACTGAGCGGCGGCACAGGGCCATAGTGCATGGTGCTTCATCCCATTCCACCGCGAATCCTGCAGCGACATGCACCTGGAAGGAACAGGTCCAGGCCCCGGCCTACCCCGCCTTAATTGCCGCCGATGTTCCATCGAATTCGACAGACATCGACTTCGTACCATGCGTTATTGGACGGAATGCTGTCAATCACTACCTTGGAGCGTTCTGGCTCTGCTTGTATTATGGTTTGTTTATCCAAATACACCATCACGTGCACACCACCATATGTGACGGCCATATCACCTGCGTGAATATCTGATCTGCCACTATTAATCTTATATCGATAATTATCCACCGTAACCCGTCCACCATATCCATGCATAAGTTCTCTGGCAGAAGCGTCATTGACCCAAAGGTCCAATGCAGACACTAGCGCATTTCCGTTGAATCTCAGGTAGGCATATTTCATCAATGCGTTTATCATTGAACGCCGAGGCAAGCCGGAACAATCCAGCCCCATCATCCCTTCACCACCCCAAACATACTCAATGCCACGACTGCTTCTCAGATTTGCTAGATACATACGCGTTATTTCATCAGCATCCACTGCGCCTTGATTCATCAGTGGTGCCAACGGCAACAATGCACAGCATACAACCAACACCCTTTGTCGGCCATGAGACATGAGCGACAACAACGAAGCGAATACCACAATGAATAATACTGCCAAAAGCAGCAGTATTGGCCGTGAATGTATCGGCTGAATCATCACGCAAATAGCCGAGATAATTCCGCCACCCAGCAACGCATATCGCAGCTTATTCATTCTACGAAACCGGCTAACGACCAATGGCAGTGGGCCCGTGACCGACTGGCGTGGACTGGAGAGACATCGTGGATGGCAATTGGAAAGTCGGGGAGCGGAGCGTCAAGAACCGAGCGGCGGCTGTGTGCGTCGATTGTCCGGACATCAGCCCGCCTCGCCGCGAATTCTTGACCGGAACGGCCGCCTGGAATGCACGCGTCACTGCGTCAATTGCGCCGACTTGTTGAGCCAAGGGTGTTATAATTATGCCAACACTGGAAACCCTATCTTCTATATCTTCCTGACTCCACTCGCTTGACTTGTCATGCAATGGATCATGAAGGATTACGCCATCGCCAGTCCCAACCAGACAAACCATATGGTTTCCAGATTGAACAACGGATACTAGGCCAAATTTCATGAGCATTGCCGGAGTTAACTGCTCCATTTTTACCGATACTGTTTTCATCCCGATAATCCGTAATCCACGGTAAGCACCAATCATTGTTGTACCGCGATTAGTCGTCAAACAAGCCGTGGCCATTTTACGTTCGGTGACAATGACATCATAATACCCAAGTGCGATCATACATGCAGTCGGACCACATGTGTATAACGTCGATTGCCTGCAGTGATGATCAACAGCAACAACCCTATCATCGCCAAACCGATCTGGCAAACCCAATGGCAACAACGCATACGCGCCATATAGATAGACAACAGCCGCAAGAACGAGAACAGCCATTCTTTCTCGCCGTTTAACGTATGTGTACGCAGCAGTCACTAAAAAGGTTGATCCAAAGATGAAAATAAGGATCGGTTGAAAATTCAACATCCAGTCGAATGGGGTCAATGATACTTCTATGTCGGGCCGATATTCGAGGAGCCCCTTAACGGCGACAATCGCCCCAAGTGTTAGCGGTATTGCCTTCGGTATACTACGGTTTTGATATACATAATGAACCAACGCGGCGATACTGGCAACCGCTATCATATATATGAAGTACATTATTTCCTGTGGGCCCAACAGTTTAACGGTTTGCGGAACGAGGCATATCCCGTGCTGGGGCGGCACATCGAACTTATGCCAACATGGACCTTTACCATACGTGGCAGCATGCCCACCTCCACCGTCGTTCCTGGGCAGGCACGCCGAGACACATGGTGGTCAGGCTATGCGCAACGGTTGCTCGCTCAAGGAGTTCGAGAGCGTCATGTGCGTTGGCACCAACTCTGGAGTGAACACAGGCGGGTTGAGGCGACGGGCTCAGCCGAGCGCGCGTTCAACCGCCTCAGCCAGTTTGGCGACCACGACGCGGCCGCGGCCGGTACCGGCTCCCGGGCCGATCAGACGCTGGAAGCCGAGGCGGCGCGCCTCGCTGGCACGCAGCTCATAGCGCGGGGCCGGACGCAGCTCGCCGCCCAGACCGACCTCGCCGACCGCGACCAGATCCGGCGGCACCGGCACGTCGCGCCAGGCGCTGGCGACGGCGAGCGCCACCGCCAGGTCGGCGGCCGGCTCGGTCAGGCGGGCGCCGCCGGTGACGTTGACGTAGACGTCGTGGGTGCCCAGCGGCAGGCGCAGGCGCTTGGCGAGCACGGCGAGGACCATGGCGACGCGGTTGGGATCGGCGCCGCTGACCCTTCGTGCCGGGGTCGGAGCCTCGTTCGGGCCGACCAGGGCCTGCACCTCGACGAGCAGACAGCGGTTGCCCTCGACCGAGGGCACGACGCACGAGCCGGGCACCGACGGATCGCGGTCGGCGATGAACACGCCGGTCGGGTCGGCGACCTCGACCAGGCCCTGCGCCTCCATGCGCAGCAGGCCGATCTCGCTGGTGGCGCCGTAGCGGTTCTTCACCGCCCGCAGCACGCGCAGGTCGGCGTAGCGGTCGCCCTCGAAGGCCAGGACGGTGTCGACGAGGTGCTCGAGCAGGCGCGGCCCGGCCAGCGTCCCGTCCTTGGTAACATGGCCGACCAGCACCAGCGCGACGCCGGCGCGCTTGGCGGCGGCGACCAGCTCGGCGGCGCAGGCCTTGACCTGGGCGACGCCGCCGGGCTCGCCGTCGATGCCGTCGAGCGAGAGCAGCTGCACCGAGTCGACCACCACCAGGCGGTGCGTACCGGCAGCGATGCGCGCTGCGATCTGCCGCGCGTCCGAGCCGGCGGCAAGTTCCAGACCCGGCGCCATCGCACCGACGCGCTTGAGGCGGGCGCGGATCTGCGACAGACCCTCCTCGGCGGTGACATAGAGGGCCGGCACCTCGCGCGCCACCGCGCCGGCGATCTGCGCCAGCAGCGTGCTCTTGCCGATGCCCGGCTCACCGCCGAGCAGCACCGCCGCCCCGGCCGGCAGGCCGCCGCCGAGGACCCGATCGACCTCGCCGAGACCGCTGGCCAGGCGCGGCGGATCCGGCGCGCCGACCGCCTCGGCCGATTCCAGGATCAGCTGCAGGGCCCCGACCGGAGCGTTGCCGCCGGAGCTGATCGCCGCCTCGGCGGCGGTCAGCTGGACGATGCTGTTGAAGGCGCCGCACTTCGGGCATTTGCCGGTCCACTTCGGCATCTGCGCGCCGCAGTCGTTGCACGCCCAGGCGGGTTCCTTCTTGGCCATGCGCGGCAGTTGACGGCGTGGCGTGGCAACTCAACGCCCGGTCATCGCCCGGCGCAGACTGCGACGGTCGGCGTAGCCGAGCAGCCGCGCCGCCGCCGGTCGGGCGAGGCCGCCCTGGGCGATGAGCGCCTCGGCGAGTCCGGCGCGCAGCTGGCGCAGGCGGGCGGCCGGCGGGCAGCCGTGGCGGCGGCGGCAGGCACGCTCCAGCGTACTGACGCCGACCCCGGCCCAGGCCGCCAGCTCGGGCAGGCGCGGGCGCCGGGCGGTGGCCAAGGCATGGCGTTCCACCCGTTCCCACAGGTCGTCACCGTGCAGGGCGAACGTGTCGAGCATGACCTCCAACCAGGCGCAGGCAGCCGCCTGGGTGCGCAGAGCCCCGACCAGTCCGTCGCCGGCGGTGGCCGCGGCCAAAGCGCGGAACGCGGTGATCGCCGCCGGAGTCGCCGGGACCACCCGGCCGGCGGCTGGCGGCGGATCGAGGCGCGGGCAGGCGAAGGCGCAGGAGAGGAAGCGCACCGCTGTCGCGCCGCCCTGCCAGCCCACCGCCTCGCCACCGTGATACCAGATCAGCGCCGGAGCGCGCACCGCCCATGAGCGGCCGGCGAGCTGCAGGGTGTAGGCACCACTCTCGACCAGATGGATGAGGTGATGATCGGTGCCGCGGGCGCGGGCGGCAAAGCCGGCAGGGCGGGCGAAGCGCCACAGGCCCTCCAGGTGGAGGCCGGTCGGGGCCGGTGGACCGATGACGGATTCCGTCCCCTCTGGTGATGCGACCATGCGGGCATGATCGGTTACGCTGCGGTCATGCACAAGCAGATCATCCAGAAACTCGACGCCGACGGCATGTTCCGATTCGACGGATTATGGTCGCCGGACGAGGTCGCCGAGGCCGCCTTCCTGGTCCGCGCCGCGCTCGCCGACGGCCTCGACGGCTCGGGTGTGCGCGTCTTCCGGCCTGCCGAGCTCGCCCCGCGCCTGCGCCACCTGCTCACCGGCGGCGCGCTCGCCCGCGCCCTGGAGCGTAGCATCGGGCCGTGCGATCTGCTCAGCGTCAAACCGGTGGTCAAGGATGGCGGGCACGGCTTCGCCACCCCCTGGCACCAGGACCGGCCCTACTGGGGCGGCTGCGTCAAATGGTCGGTGTGGATCGCCCTCGACCGCGTCGATCCCGGCAACGGCTGCCTGCGCGTGCTACGCGGCAGCCACACCCGCGACTGCGGTCATCACGCGGGCGGCGACAATCATGGCTTCGCGCATCGCGCCGAGGTCGATGAGCGCAGGGCCGAGGACGCGGTGCTGGCCGCCGGCGACGCCCTGCTCTTCCACGATCTGCTGCTGCACGCCTCGCATCCCTGCCAGGCCGGACGCAGCCGCATCGCCCTGATCCCGACCTACCGCGTGCGCGGGATCGTCGATGACAGCCACCTCGCCAAGCCCGATGGGCTGTGGGCCGAACCCGTCGCGGTGGAGGCGGCATGAAGCGCAGGCAACGGCTGCTGGCGACCCTGCGCGGCGAGCCGGTCGACCGTCCGGCGGTGTGCTTCTACGAGATCAATGGCCTGACCCAGGACGAAGGCGACGCCGATCCCTTCAACATCTACAGCCACCCCTCGTGGGCGCCGCTGCTGCAGCTGACGCGCGAGCGCAGCGACCGCATCGTCCAGCTCGGCGTGCCCATGCGCGGGGCCCCGCCGGAGCCGGAATGGGGCGGCAGCCACCGCACCTGGCTGGAGAACGGCAGCCGGATCAGCGAGCAGGTGCTGCAGGCCGGCGGACGGACCCTGCGCCGACGCACCCGCCGTGATCCCGACACCGACACGGTGTGGACCACCGAGCACCTGCTCAAGGACGCCGACGATCTGGCGGCGTTCCTCGAACTGCCCGAGCCGGAGCCGGCCGGCGAGCCGGACGTCGCGGCCTTCCTCGCCGCCGAGGCGCGGCTGGGCGACAGCGGCATCTGCATGGTCGATACCGCTGATCCGTTGTGCTGCGCCGCCGGGCTCTTCGACATGGGCGAGTTCACCGTCCTCGCCAGCACCGAGCC
>Ga0172380_10006272_pt1 | contig 13917 bp, 14 predicted proteins | sample Leawe162metaG_FD_119747 | JGI IMG/M metagenome (GOLD analysis project Ga0172380, IMG submission 119747) | Leachate microbial communities from a municipal landfill in Southern Ontario, Canada - Leachate well 162 metaG | ecosystem: Engineered > Solid waste > Landfill > Unclassified | place... | reverse complement strand
TTGATGACCTCGGCATTGGTGTGATCGAGGGAGACCCAGGCCTTTTCGAGAGCCTCTTCGAGATGATGAACGGCATCCTCCTTCACCTCAAAACCACCTGAGGCAGAATGTCCTCCGTAGCCAATGAAGGAATCAGCGGCCTTCTCCATGATGGCAAAGACGCTCGCCCCGGCCCCGGACCTGCATGACCCCTTGATGACGCCCTCGCCGTCCCTGCCCCAGAGAAACGCGGGCTTTCCGTACTCATCGGCAAGAGTGTTCGCAACGAGACCCATGAGTGACGGTCGCCACTTCGGATTGCCGAGGACGATGACGTTCTTCCCATCCATGTCGCGCTCCGCCAGAATCTTTCGTGCCTCTTTGACGAGCGCGGCGACCGTTCCCTTTCGCTCGGCATTCACCGTCTCGAGCTTGTCGGCGCAGGCTGCCCCCACGGCACGGTCATCGGTCGAGAGCAGTCGGAAGGCATGCTCTGGTTCGCCCATGCGCGAGGCAGCGTTGATACGGGGAGAGATAGTGAAGCCGATGTCCTCCTCGTTCAGGTTCTCGGGCTTCACGCGCAATCGGGAGAAAAGCTCGAGCAGTCCAGGGCGACGCGTCATGCGAAGGACCTTCAGGCCGTAATGAGCGAAGATGCGGTTCTCCCCCGTGAGAGGGACCATATCGGAAAGGGTGGCAATGCCGACCATGTCGAGCAGCCACTTGTCCCAGCCGATGGGCACGCCGAACTCCTCGCCGTGCCTCTTCAGGAATGCCTGGGCGAACTTGAATATGACGCCCGACCCGCAAAGCATCTTCTCGGGATACGAGCATCCCGCCATCTTCGGATTGAGAATGGCGAAAGCGTCGGGCACGATGCCGTGAGGCTCGTGATGATCGGTGATGATGAGGTCCATGCCGAGCTCCCTGGCCCTGGCTGCCTCCTCGATGTCTGCGATGCCGCAATCGATGGTGATGATGAGCGTCGCACCCCCTTCCTTGAATCCCTCGACGGCCTTCATGTTCAGGCCGAAGCCCTCGTCATGGCGATGAGGTATGTAATTCTCGAAATTGGAATAGCCGATCTTTTTTAGAAGATCATGGAGCACGACCGCGCCGGGGATGCCGTCCGCGTCATAGTCACTGAACACGACGATCTTCTCGCCGTTCTTCACGGCTTTGTAAACGCGGGCCACGGCAAGGTCCATGTCCTTCATCAGAAAAGGGTCATGGGTCTGGGCATCGTAATTAGGCGATAGAAATGCCTCGATTTCCCTCTCGCCCTGAATCCCGCGATGATACAGGAGCCCTGATACGATACCCCCCTTCTTCTCCCGTACGGTGTAATGCATGAGGGTCATTTTAACACGCTTGCGGGAGGGTTTTCGTGATATCATTTCGACATGGACACCTGCATATTCTGCAAAATCATCGCCGGGGAAACACCCTGCCACAAGATATACGAGGACGCCGACTTCCTCGCCTTCCTCGACATACGACCCCTCTCGGCCGGGCACGCCCTGGTCATACCGAAGATCCATCACCGCTTCGTCTGGGATGTTCCCAATGCCGGCGCGTATTTTGAGGTAGCCAAAAAGATCGCCCTCGCCCAGAAGGAGGCGTTCAACACGGACGAAGTGTTCTCAAAAATCATCGGCGAGGAAGTCCCTCACGCCCATATCTGGGTCTATCAGAATCCCGAGCGATCACAGGCAGACCCGAAGGATTTCAAAGCGCATGCCGAGGCCATCAGACAGGCTCTCGGGTAAAGATTAAACGCCTCACTTGAGTGAGGCGTTTAATATGAATCAAAATAAGGATTTCTACTCCCTCAAGGCCTCGATGCCGGGAAGAGTCCCGTCGGCGAGAAACTGAAGCATGGCGCCACCGCCCGTGGAGACGAAGGAGAATTTATCGAGAAGCCCGAGCTTCGAGACGGCTCCGATGGTGTCGCCCCCGCCGATGATCGTAGGCACACCCCTCTCTATGAGCGCCTTCGCAAGTCCCTCCGTCCCCTCTCCGAAACCATGCTCGTAATCGCCGAGAGGCCCGTTCCAGAGGACGAACTGAACGTCGCTCAGTATGTCAGACAGGCCACCGAGAGTCTTTGGGCCGGCATCGAGGATCTTGTCCTCGGGGCCAAGGGCATCGGCACCCTTCACCTCGCGGGCCTCGAAATTCGTCACGACCACGTCGGTCGGTATGATGAGCTTTGGATTGGACTCAATGTGATTAAGGTTGCCGTGGGACTTCGAGACCATCGACCTCCCGACCTCATAGCCCTTCTCCTTGAATATGTCGTTCGCGAGGGCTCCGCCGATAAATACATAGTCTGCGATGTTAAGAAACTTCTCGATAAGAGGCAATTTTGTGTCGAACTTGGCTCCGCCGAGGACGAAGAGGAATGGGTGCTCTGGCGAGAACGCCTTTGAGAGCTGTTCTATCTCCTGGGTGAGGAGAAGGCCGGCAAACGATGGAATGAGTCGGGGCACTGATACCACGGACGCGTGCTCTCGATGACACACAGCAAAGGCGTCGTTGACATATATGTCGGCGAGAGCAGCGAGCTTGGTCGCAAAAAGAGGGCTGTTCTCCTTTTCGCCCGCATGGAGGCGAAGGTTCTCGAGCATGATGATATCCCCCTCCTCCATGGTCGCGACGACCGCCTTGGCATCCTCGATATCTGAAACGAAGGCCTTGAGCTCGATGAACTTCTGGAGATAGACCGCAATCCTGCCGAGGGAGTTCGTCTCCGTGCTCTCGAGATGGCTGATGATGATGACCTTGGCCCCGGCGCCACGCAGAAACCTGATGGTGGCAAGCGACCTCTGTATCCTGAAGTCATCCCTGACGTCCCCTGCAACTATGGGAACATTCAGGTCAAGGCGCAGCAATACTCTCTTGGCGCGCAGGTTCTTCTCATCCTCTATTTTCCTAAATTCCATGTGCATAGGTGATTATGTCCGCGAAGCCCTTGGCATCGAGGCTCTGTCGGCCCATGAGAAGCCCGCTCACTTCCCCGTCCGAGAGAATACCCTGCGCGTTCTCGGCGTTAACCGAACCTCCGTAGAGGACGGGGGTTCTCAGACCCTCCTGCTTTCCCGTCGCCTCGGCGATGACCTTCTTTATGTAAATGCACATCTCATGTATGTCGACCGGCGAAAGCGCCGTATCATAGCTCTTGCCGATGGCCCAGACGGGCTCATAGGCAATGATGAGCGATTTGAAATATTTCTTGTCCATCGATCCGACGGCGGAGAGGACCTGGTCTCTGACGGCCCTGAGATACAGGGCATGATCATCACGCTCCTTCTCGCCGACGCAGAGGATGATGGAGAGGCCCGCCTCGATCGCCCTGCGAACCTTCTCGGCGACGATCGCATCAGTGTCCCCTGCCGCCCTGCGCTCACTGTGCCCAATGATGACGTACTCGGCACCGGCGCTCCTCACCTGGCGAGCGCTCACCGCCCCGGTGAAAGAGCCTCGCTCCCGATGATCTATGTCCTGCGCGGCAAAGCCGACGGCCTTCTCCCTGCCGCGGGAAAGCCCTTCTATAAAGGCCACTGGCGGGCAGACGATAACAGCGACCTTCGAGGCCTTCTCGGCAACGCGATTAATCGCCGAGACGAGCGTCTTGGCATCCTCGAACGTGTCGGGATTCATCTTCCAGTTGCCGACGATGGTGAACTTCTTCTTTGCTGATTTCATACCCGAAAGTATAGCACCAAATCAGTGGTGGTGATGATGGGAATGACCGTGGCCAGGACGAGCCTCGACAGACAGGTTTTTCGACGATCCAGGACGGACAATAAGGAAAATGGATATAAGCGTGGTCACGGGGACGGCCAGGACGAGGCCTATTGAGCCGACCAAAGTACGCATGATCTCGGTCGCCATGATCTCGCGATTGAGAATCGAAAGAATTGGCATGTCTGACTGATAGAAAAGAAGCAGGAGCGGAAGGGCCGCGCCGACATAGGCTATGGCGAGTGCCGTGACGAGGGCGCCAATATGCTCCCTGCCGATGCGGGTCGCCTTCCTGAATATCTCCCTGCGAGTGAGATGGGGTCCCGCGGAATGAAGCTCGTCGACAGCGACGGATTGTCCGATGGCACTGTCATAGAGAACCCCGAGAAGGCCTATGATGATGGCCCCGAGCAAAAGCCCTGAGAGATCTATGGTCCCACCGGCATTGAGATTCAGATACATGGCATGCTCGTCGCCATAACCCGTGAGCATTCCCCATCGAACCGACACGTATGCCAAGACGCCAGTGATGACGATGGTGAAGATCATCCCGAGAACGGCGGCCGTCGTCGACTTCCTGAAGCCATGGGTCACATACGATCCGACGATGATGATGAGCGAGGCGACCGAGATTGAGACAAGTATGGGAGAGTGGCCGGCCAAAACCGCCGGAAGCAGGACGTACAGAATGAGCAACACGCTTCCGGCAAGCGAGACAAGGCCACGAAGACCCTGCCATCCGCCAAAGGCGAGTATCGTCACGAGAAACAAGAGAAAGAAAAACAGGAGCGATGGCGACCGATCAGGCTCGCTGAACGTATACAGTTCGGTGCCCTCAACTGTCTTGAGCCGATGGATAAACACCTTGTCTCCCGCAGAAACCCTGACATAGTCATTCTCGACCTCGACGCTCTTTCCCTCAGCGCCGCCTTCGAGTATCTCCACGAGAAGCATCTGATACGGGGTCGTAACACTCGTGCCGGGGACGATGCGATCCTCGTCGACACGCACCGATTCGACGCGTGCGGAGACGGTTTCCTGAACATCTTGATGAAGCTCTTGGGCAGACACCATCGGGGCAAAAGGCATGAGACCGAATGCCGCGAAGGCGATAATGAAGCGGGTCATCTTTTTGACAATGAGCATGAGCGGCAGGTGCCGAATAGCTCAAAGGAGTGACGGGTTATAGACGCGAACTTCCGCGAGCCCTTCAAGATTGAATCCCCCAACTTCGCGAAGGCGCAGGCATCAAAGGCCTCAATAAGGCCACATGAGAGACAGACGATATGATGGTGATGATCGGACTCGAGCTCGTAGAGAAGAGCGTCCCCGCCGAGGGATAGAGACCTGACGACCCCGGTGTCCTCGAAGGATTTTATGGTGCGATACACGGTGACAGTATCAATGGACGAATCCTTCTTGGAGAGCCCTTTCACGAGATCTTTGACTGAAAGGGGCTTGGATGCCTTGCCGAGGACGGCGAGGACGAGAAGGCGGACGGGGGTCGCCTTGAGACCGGCCTTCTTAAGGGTATCGGCATCGTGGGAATGCATGGGCCCATGCTATATCAAATGCAAACAGTTTGCAATTATACCGATCATGGCTATTCGGTCTCCTTCCAGGATTTTATGTTGAGGGGACCGCCGGAGAGATTAGAGCCCGAGAGATTGAGGGATGACATGCCTGATTCGTAATGAACCTCCGCCCCACCAGAGATGTCTATGTGATTCGCGTATATCGCCTTTATGTTCGTGCCCCCGTTTATGTTGACCGTGCCGTAGGGCGCGGCAACGGCCGTATTACTCGCCCCACCGGAAAGCGATATGGCGGGATTTCCCGCACGAGTGCTGACGAGGAGGATGTGGCTTCCCGTCTGCCCCTGAATCTCGGCACCTCCGGACACGGATATGATCCCGTCAGAGATGATGGCGAATGACTGGGCGCTATCGGCCGAGCGAACATCGGCACCCCCGTCAATGGTGACATTGCCCGTCACCCAGAGCGTGCCCGACACGTTGAACGTCCCCCCATTTGAGACAGAGAGAGTTCCGTTGATCTTCTTTGGCCCGAGAGTCGCACCACTCCATCCGACCGACTGACTCGAGAGGGTCCCCCCAGCGAGGGCCTCTGACTTCCACAGGTCTATGTTCTCCTGGGCGAAAGGGTCTATCTCGATGACGGGATTAGCCCTCGAGGTGTCGCATGCCTTGTTGTTGCCCACCCCCGTCTGACAGTAGATGACGCCCGTCGCGTTTACGTAATTGACCTGATTAGCATAGGCACTGCCGACGGAGAGCCTGTTCCACTCGTCCTGACCGCTCACCCCGACGCCCGCCGTCCCCATGTACACCTTGAAATACGCATCGAGGCCGGCGGGCGTGGTATCAAGCCAGGCATTGTTCGTGCCTCGTCCCACCTTCGCCTGGCCGTTCGAGTACGATGAGTTCGCCGCAATGGTGTAATAGGAAGAGGAGTTTGAGTTCGCGTCGATGACGATCCAGTAGGTGACGGAAGGGTCCAGAATCGGATTTGCCGTAAGGGGTATGTCTATCCACTGATATGCAGTTGAGGCGAGGGACGAGGAAAGGGTGCCGCTAACCAAGGGGTTTGAAAAATTGGGGATTGAGCCGTTAGACGCCGTCACCTTGATGGTCGCGTTTGATGGGTTGCCCACCTTCTTTATATAAAGCCGGACGTTCATGAGAGACTGTGCCGAGCTCACCCTGAAACTCTGGGCGAAGTCCTGAGTGGCCGTCGAATTTCCGAAGATGATCGACTGGGCGGGAGTCGAGGGTGAGCTGTTATCCTGATCAAGAGACTGTATTGCCACGAGGCCAGCGACGGCAATCCCACTGATGGAGGTGCTACTATCGGCGCGAATGGATCCCGGGGTGTACACGTCCCCATATATGTGAACGCCTGAGCCGATGTCTATGCCGCCAACACCCGACTGAAGGGCATAGTTGAGGCCTATGGTATTTCCTCCCGATATATTCGCTGACGTTGTCCTCGTGACGGAGGACGTGTCCGAGCTCGAGACAATGCTCCGGGAATCATCCTGCAGGGTCGTTATCGAGACGCCCGCCGTGCTCGACGCGATCGAGAGCGACCCCGACGAGCTCATCTGCTTGCCGGACTTTATCCGATAGATCGCATCCTCAAGGGCAGACTCGGAGGCGAAATATCCCTGTTTCGAAAGAGACTCCTGCCTAACGGTTCGAGCCTCCCTCAGCACGCCATCGGACATGGTCGCGACCACGGCCGTTCCCCCAACGAGAAAGAAAATAAGAGCCATGATGAGCACATACCCCCTCTCGCTACCATTTCGTTTCATGTTCATGATTATTCTATATATGATCCCCTCAAGACATACGTGCCGTAGAAATTGAGAGCCGGGACGCCGGAGTCATCCTGCGGAGCGACCGTCATCTCGATCCGCACCGCCGTGGTGGTCGCGGCGCGAAACACCCTGAAGGTCAGATTGGATACCGCCATTGAATCGGGAGTGAGGTCGCCAACGTATGATCCATTGAAGCTCTCCTTCACCCTCTCATCCTCGAGATACATAGTCGTGACGTCATCCGTCCCATCGTCCCTCTTCATCTCGAGGACGAGCTTTCCAGAGCTTGCATCAAGGGTGCTCTCGACGGAATCAACGTCAGTCGCCCTGCGAATGTCGCGGGAGAATCGACCGAAGGCAGCGATGGCCGTGGAGTTAACGTCGAGGTACGCATTCGACCTCTTGCTCGAGCCCGATATGGCAAAGGCCATCTGAACTATCACGAGAAGAAGCATCGCCACGAGCGCGGAGTACACGATGACCTCGACAAGGGTGAAACCCCTCTCTGGCGATGGGCTAGAAATCAGTGACATAGGTTTCATAGCTTACGGTTGACGTCGCATTCCTCCAGGGCCAGGAGACCGAGACCCGGGCACGCAGTGTATTTGGATCGACGGTCCCCCCAGATGAGACGATGGAGTCAGACGCGTCGCGGGACACGCTCAGGAGGCGAAACGACCGATAAAAGAGCCCGTCGATTAGCTCGGGGGTAGTCGTGACGCCCCATGACGAAGTGGCGATCGATAGATATCGGTCCTGATTGACGGGAATGGACGAAAGGGATGACCATCCAAGGCCCTTGATCAGACGGATAGACTCAAGGCCCTCCTCCGCCAGCAATTGGCCCTTGATAGCGAGCATGTCCCTCTGATGAAAGCGGGAAAGCGTGGCGAATGTCCCCAGAAAGGCCAGGGCGACAAATGACATGATGGCAGATGCCACCACGACTTCCACGAGGCCAGAGCCTGATTGGGTTCGCATGATCATTGAACGTCTACGAGACCGGTCCCATGCACCTGCACCATGTTCTTGCGTGCGGGGTCAGAGGCCAGATACACCTCAATTGTACCAGATGAGGAGACGTTTCCCGTCACCCTCTCGAATATGAAATCCTGCCGTGACGAGGAGGCCCTCACGAGAGAGCTCAGGAGCGAGACCTGATTGCTTGGAGACGAGCCCGAGAATGAGTCTCCCTTGAAAAGGGTATATCTATCTGAGGAGAAGCTGACGCCGTATCGCGAATCGCCGACTGATGCCATAGTCTTCGTCCTCGCGTCGCGCAGGGTGAGGACGATGGCCTTCGTTGACGAGCTCAGGGCGTCGCGCTTCGAAAACGAGGAGAACGCGACGAAAGAGAGAGCCGAGAGGCCCCCGACTATGCTTATCGCGATAAGCACCTCCGGAAGGGAGAACCCTCTCTGTCGGGAGAAGGGCTTCATTAGATGGTGCTTGAGAGCGAGTAAATAGGGGCAATCATGGCGAGGGCGAAGAATCCGACGCCGAGACCTATGACCACCATGAGAATAGGCTCGATGATGGTCGACATGTCCTTGGTCTTCTGCTCAACCTCACCCTCATAAAACAGGGCAACCTCGAGAAGGACCTTGGAAAGGGTGCCCGTCTCCTCTCCCACGCCAATCATCTCGCCGACGAAGGATGGGTAAAGATCCGTGCGCGGGAGGAAGAGCGACTGTATCGTCGAACCCTTCTGTATGTCCTCGGCCGTGCGAGAGAGCATAGCCTTGTAGTGGACGTTCTGAACGACATCGCTCGTTATCTTCATGGAAGTGACGACCTCGACTCCCGACGATAGGAGGGATGAAAGCGTGCGGGCGGTGCGGGCGGAGTTAACCTCCTTGGCTATGAAGCCTATGACGGGAAGACGCAGCAGCGCCTTGTGGAGCAGAGACCTGCCCCCGCTGCTTCGAGCCATCGCAAACAGGGAGATGACGACCGCGATAAGGCCAATCGCAAGAAAGAGGATGTTGGCCGAGACAAAATCACTCGCGCCGATTATCACCCTTGTGGCAAACGGCAACTCTACGTTGAATTCCTTGAACGTCTGGGTGAGCTTCGGAAGGACGAAGACAAACATCATGATTCCTATGGCGAGCATGACCGTGAGAATGATGCCTGGATACATCATGGCCCCGCGGATCTTCTTCTGAAGCTGATAGGACTTCTCGAGCTGATTGCCGACTATGGCGAGGGCATCGGAAAGGCCACCGCTCTCCTGCCCGGCAGAGACCATCGAAACGAAGACGGGTGCGAAGGTCTTGGGAAACTTGGCGATCGCCACTGATAGCGACGTTCCCTTTGCAAGATCATCCTGAATGGAGGAGAATATCGGCTTCCATGCCCGCGAGGACATCTGTCTCTCGAGAACGAGGAGGGCACGGGCTACGGGAAGGCCGGCCTTGAGCATTGCCGAGAGGTTCTTGGCGAACATGATCCTATCAGCCATCTTTGTTCCCGGCGTTCCAAAAGAGAGGGTGAAGAATCCACCCGACTTCTTCGATCCCCCTCCCTTCTCCGTCGTTGAGACGACTGTCTCCCCACGAGAGTGGAGTTCCCTGAAAAGGGCGAACTTGTCCGCAGCCTCGAGAGTCGCCTCGTATTCGGAACCGTCTGCCTTAACCGCCTTGTATGAAAAAAGCATTCTGTGAGTGAATTATTCTGATACGACTCTGAGCACCTCCTCTATGGTGGTGAGGCCCTGCGCCGCCACGAAGATGCCGTCCTCAAGCATAGTTATCATGCCCTCCTTCTTCGCCTGGGCCTCTATCGCATCGGACGTAGCGCCCTTCATGACGAGTTCCTTGACCGCAGGAGACATCTTGAGAACCTCGTGTATGCCGACTCGGCCCTTGTACCCGTCGGTCTCGGCCGTCGGCTTGGCTGAGCCAAACAATACCTTGTCCCAGCCGTCATTAGGACCAATGACCTTCTCCTCGCGGAGAATGACGAGCATTCGATCAAGGTCAACGACCTTGCCCAGGGCGCCGAGCTCTGCCTTGGTCAGGGCCTTTCGGGACTTTGCATCCTCGAGCCTTCGAACGAGCCTCTGCCCTATCACGACGGAAAGCGTCGACACGAGAAGAAAGGGTTCGATCTTCATGTCGAGAAGTCGGGGGATACACCCTGCAGCTGAGTTGGTGTGAAGAGTGGAGAGCACGAGATGCCCCGTAAGCGCCGCGTTCACGGCGAGTGACGCGGTCTCATTGTCACGAATCTCTCCCACCATAATGATGTCCGGGTCCTGTCGAACGAGAGACCTGAGGCCCGAGGCAAAGGAGAAACCGATATCCGGGCGCACCTGCGTCTGGTTGATGCGAGGCATCTGATACTCGACGGGATCCTCCACCGTTGAGATATTCACGTCCGGCGTGTTCAGGATATCGAGCACTGTATAGAGGGTGGTTGATTTTCCCGATCCAGTAGGACCCGTGGCGAGAATCATTCCCGTGGCGAGCTTTGTGGCATTGTGAATCCTGTCGAGCGCCTCTCCATGAAAGCCGAGATATTCAAGGGTGAAACCTGAGACGCTCTCCTTCAGGAGTCGCATGACCGTCTTCTCCCCGTAGAAGGTCGGCATTATCGAGACTCGAAGAGAGACCTTCTCGTTGTTCATCTCGACCTTGAAGCGGCCGTCCTGGGGAAGACGCTTCTCGTCGAGCTTGAGATTCGATAGAACCTTGATGCGGGCCGTGATGGACATCTCGCTTTCCTTTGGCAACACCATGGCCTCATGCAGCATTCCATCGATGCGATACCTGACCAGAAGCTCCTTTTCAAGGGGCTCTATGTGTATGTCGGACGCGTTCTGTATGATGGCGTGCTTGAGAAGCGTGTCCACGATGCGGATCACGGGGAGGTCCTCAGCCATCTTCTTGAGGTCATCGCCCGTGGCGCTCGGCATGTCGACCTCTTCCGAAAGAGCCTTTATCGTGGCCGTATCCTTCTTGATGAGATCCCCGAATTCTGCCTTGAGGCTTTTCTGGTACTGAACGAGGGCCGACTTGATGGATTCTGCATCGGTGAGGCGGGGGAAGATCTTGAGGCCGACCTTCTTCTTTATGAATTCGATCGCGGAGAGGTCATCCGTGTCGAGCATGGCGACCTCGAGGGCTTCCTCGCTCTTTTTGAAGGCAACGATATTGTGATTGCGCGCAATGGGCTCGGGGATAAGCGAGAGCACGTCAAAGTCTATCTTCTGGCCCTTGAGGTCGACGAAGGGGATGCCGAGGATATAGGCCTGTATCTTTCGCAAATCATCCTCGGACAGCTTGCCCTGATTGACGAGCACTTCCCCGACGCTCGTCTGCTTGGACTTCGCCTCCTTCTCGCAATCGACAATGTCCTTCTTGGACACGAGACCCGAGTCGGCAATAAATTCCTTGAGTTGTTTTTCTTCGATGAACATTATAGTGTCTGTCGCGCCTTTATTCTACCGCAAAAAGAGGTCTCGAGGAACCTTTGACGCTAGCTTTGACATATGCTAGAATCATGACATTACAAGTTCGCCTGCCGGCGGACTTTGTTGTTATAAGCCTGAAACCAAAAATCATGTTTGACCTTAAAGTAATACATTCGGTGCTCGGACAGCTCGAGGAGGAGCGAGGCATACCAAAGGAGAAGATCATCGAGGCAATCGAGGCGGCTTTGGCGACTGCCTACAAGAAGGAGTACGGCAAGCGCGGACAGATAATCCGAGCTACTTTCGACATGAATTCCGGCGTAACCGAGTTCTTCCAAGTCAAGGTGGCGGTCGATGACACCCTTGTCATCGACATACCCGAGGGCGAGGAGATCCCCGAGATGGCGGAGGACGACGAGCGCATGCGCTTCAATTCTGAGCATCACATCTGGATCAACGACGCGCGCAAAATAAAAAAGGACAGCAAGCTCGAGGACGAGCTCCTCTTCCCTCTCGAGTCAAAGGATGACTTCGGACGCATCGCCGCCCAGACGGCCAAGCAGGTTATCATCCAGAAGATCCGAGAGGCCGAGAAGACCTCGGTCATGAACGAGTACGGCAAGCGCGAGGGCGAGATAGTGTCCGGAACCGTACAGCGAATCGAGCGAGGCGTCATATTCGTCGACATGGGACGAGCCGTTGGAATCCTCCCCTTCGAGGAGCAGATCCGAAGCGAACACTACAAACAGGGCGAACGCATCCGCGCATACCTCTTCCGCGTTGAGGAGTCACCGCGAGGCGTCTTCCTCAAGCTCTCGAGGTCGCATCCAAAGTTCCTCGAGAAGCTCTTCGAGATCGAGGCTCCCGAGATCGCGAACAAAACCGTCGAATTCAAGAGCATAGCCCGAGAGGCCGGCTCCCGATCGAAGGTCGCCGTGCTCTCAAACGACTCCCATATCGACCCTATCGGCTCTCTCGTCGGCCAGCGAGGCGTTCGTGTCTCGACAGTCACCTCGGAGCTCGGCGGAGAGAAGATAGACATCGTCGAGTGGTCAGCGGACCCAAAGAAGTTCATCGCCGATTCGCTCTCCCCTGCCCAGATAGCAAACATCACCCTTGATGAGGAGACCAAGACAGCGACCGTCGAGGTAAACGAGGACCAGCAGTCACTCGCCATCGGAAAGGGCGGCCAGAACGTCCGCCTCGCCGCGAAGCTCGTTGGATGGAAAATCGACATACGCCCTACCGCAGCAGCCGCAAAGCCTGAGGCAGAGGAGGCTTCTGAGGAAATATCAGCCTAAAAGCACATCATGAATCTACTTCACGAAATACCCCGCGGAACCGCGGATGAGATGAATGTCATCATCGAGATCCCAAAGGGCTCAAAGAACAAATACGAGATAGACAAGAAGACCGGCCTCATCGCCCTCGACCGAGTGGCGCACAGCGCCCAGGACTTCCCATACGACTACGGCTTCGTACCACAGACCCTCTGGGACGACGGCGACGCCCTCGACGTCATAGTCCTCACCACCTACCCACTCCACCCTGGAATTCTCGTTCGCGTGAGGCCTGTAGCCATCATGAGCATGATTGACGGAGGGGACTCCGATGACAAGGTGATCGCCGTGCCCAAGGATGACCCTCGATTCGACGAGATACACGACCTCGCGGACATCAACGCGCACACCCTCAAGGAGATGGAGCACTTCTACTCAACCTATAAGAAACTCCAGAACAAGGAGGTTTCCGTGAACGGATTCAAGGGCATGAAAGAAGCGAAGGCCGCCTTCGTCCGAGCCTCAGAGATGTACGAAAAGGGGGTGTAATCGAAAAAGGGCCTTTACCAGGGCCCTTTTCTCATTTATACTGTATCCATTATCAGATTTAATCTCATCATATGAACCCACAGGAGAATCAGGTTGCCGCAGGAAAGAAGTCTTTCGGCCCACTCGTTGGAATTGTAGTGATCATCGTAGTCCTCGCCCTCGGCGCGCTCTACGTATGGGGAGGAAAGCTCTCACAGTCATCGGAGGAGGTCACTGAGACCGCCACCACGACCATGGAGACCGCTTCGACCACCGAAGTCGCACCTTCAATCTAACCAACGAACGTTTTTTAGATACAGCACAAAGGGAGCCTGCAAAGGCTCCCTTTGTGCTACATATATGCTGTATAATAGAGCGCGTACCATAATTTAACCGCATACATGAAAAAAACACTTATCATCGCGGCCGCGCTCCTCATCGGAACGAGCGTAGGCGCACAGGAGGTAGAGACCAGCACTGAGATCAAGGCCGTCCCCGTACGAGCAGAGGTTCGGGCCGACATACGGGCCAACGCCCCTCTCCGAGCCGAGGTTCGTGGATTCGCCACGGGAACCAAGGAGATGATGCAGAAGGAAATTGAGGCGCGAAAGCAGGAGATCGAGATG